>ERZ808040.464-NODE-464-length-35413-cov-5.461767_pt1 | contig 35413 bp, 26 predicted proteins | sample MGYA00380191_ERZ808040 | MGnify/ENA primary metagenome ERZ808040 (study PRJEB31490, sample SAMN06133395) | mouse gut metagenome | isolation source: J6 | host: mice | place: China: Chengdu | collected 2015-05 ...
TCTACGCAAATTGTGGTTCGAAATCTGTAAGGATTTTCGGCTCACAAGCCACTGACTTTAGTCAGTGGTGGTTGACAATAAGCCTATATATCACTAAAAATATGAATGTCCATCCAAGCGTAACAATTAAGTATTGCATCAATTCATATCCAGACAGACCAACAGTTAAAAAGCGCGCTGGTATGTCAGTAACTAGAGAAAAAGGATTATATTGAATTACTATAAAAACCTTGTTAGGTAAATGTGACAACGGAAAGTAACGTCCCCCAAATAATAAGTAGCACACTGTCACAAATGAACGCAGTGGCCATAATTCGATCAACCAAAACGCCAGCATTCCTAAGATCATCATCAAAGAAAAAAACATTACGCCTGCAAAAGCCAGATATATTACTAAGAGAAGTAACATTAATACTGAAATTCCCGATAAAGCCCCAAAATATACTACTAAGCATAAATTTATCACTATCCCTAGAAACTGATCGCCTATAAAATATGCCAGATGCTCACCGTATAAAGAAATAGGCCTTTCAAGAAGCGTTGAGAGGCGCCCCGATTTTATTTGCGTCGCTAATCTAAAAGCTGGGGCAACACTGAAGCTCAGCGCTAAAAAATTGGCTAGAAAAAGGTAGGCATTTAATTTTTCCAGACTATAGTTTGGAACTACCAAAGCTTTCTGACTATATAGCGCCTCCCAAACAAAAATACTAACGCCTACCTGCAAAATAGTCAGCCCATACTCTAGTACGATATTAGTCCGATAGATCAATTTTGCTTTTAAACTAGCTAAAAAAACATACAAGTATTTCATATACTATCCCCTTTAATAAATTGCAGGATCAATTCTTCTAGTTCCATACCTCTTTGACTGACACGCAAAATTCTTTCTGCGGGTATTTTAGCCAGAATTTCATTTAGTTTATCTGGGGCACACGTTAGATTTTTCTCCACTGATTTTGAATTTAAGAAATCAATATCAAATAAAATTTCGGTGGTTAGTTCTTTTGGTAACTGCTCTAACTTGTCATTAAAAATGATTTTTCCCTTGTTTAAGATAATTACTTTATCTGCTAATTGCTCAATATCTTTGATGTAATGCGACGTGGTTATGATCGTTGTCTTATGATATTGATTTTCAAGGCGCAAGATCTTATAAATAGTCTTTTGTGTTACAAAATCTAGTCCTAACGTGGGCTCATCTAAAAACAAATACTTCGGTCGATGTAGCAAAGCCGCGATCAACTCACACTTCACTCGTTGACCTAGTGATAATTTACGTACCGGAATGTATAACAGTTCAGTTACTTCCAATTGTTCGCTCAACCAACTCAAACGAGCATTATACATTTGCTTTGGTAGTTCGTAAATGGCAGCCAACATATCATAGGTATCGATCGCTGGTAGATCCCAAATCAATTGCGATCTTTGTCCCAATAAAACACCAATATTTTTTAGGAACACTTTTTCCCTTTGATAGGGCAACATTTGATCGATCTTTATCTCTCCCTGTCTTAAAGGCAATATTCCGGTCAATAATTTGATCAATGTTGTTTTTCCAGCTCCATTTCTGCCGATCAAACCTATCATTTCCCCTTCATTGATCGTTAATGAAATGTCAGATAGTGCCTCGACCTGAATGACCGAGCGCTTGAAAAAATCATGCATGACCCCTTTTAAGCCCTGTGATCGCTTAAAAGTTGTATACTGTAGTGTCGCGTTTTTGACCTCGATCATTTTTTCATCCCCTTTTTGCCCTAAGCTTAAGGCAACAAAAAAAGCTCTGCAAGTACCATACAGGATTTAGCACTTACAGAGCAGGATTTAATTAATCAGCATTTCCAAATAAGGCGGCGAGTTTGGCTGCCATTTCTGGATCTAGTTGGTCAGCTAATGAAGCTTTCTCACTATTATTTTGTTTAGCAACATCAGCATTTAGCGTGGAGCGTTGACGCATCGACTCGATCACTGCTTGTTCAGCAACTTTAAGTGGTTCAACTTCTAATTTTCCACCAGCGGAATCAGCATGGCCCCCGCCCCCAAAATATTCAGCGGCAAATTTAGCCACATCTAGCCGTCCATTAGAGCGTAAAGAAACGCTGTGCCCATCGATCACTAAGGCGGCATCGACATCGTAACGTTTCAACAATGCATGTGCGATCTCAGACTTATAATCACTAGCATAGACAACACCAAAGCTATGCCCATCCAATTCACAAGTCTCAACATTTTTAAGGTGCTTTTCCAAATAACGGGTGCGTCTGCCAGCTAAGGTGTGGATCAACAGTTCGTTTGCTTGACGATACTCTTCCCAGCCTGTAGCAAAGACACTTTCGACAAAATTGCGCGATTTGCTCAACGGATAGAACCAAAATAGTTGATTCAATTCATCCGCTGCTTGTCTTTCTTCGACCGACATCAACGGATCATTTTGCCAATCCCAAGTATCATACGCCCGGATCAACTCTACCAATTCCGCCACTTGCGCCCGTTTCTTTTCGGGGATCTTCATAAAATCAGGCTTTTGGCTCAACCAATCATAGACTAAGCTGACCGCACTTGGATTTTTCCCCTCATCTAGCGGTTTGATGCAGTTTAGCGCATAGTTGTTCCGTAATTCTTCTTCGCTTTCATGGTGGTCAAAGATCAACCAATGATTAGCAAAACGTTGCTCGAGCTGTTGGAACGAATAATCGCTATCCGGTGTCATATCCATAATGTAGACATCAGTAAAGCGAGAAATGTCGGGTTGGCGGAACCAATAGGATAATTCGCGATCAAGATTACCTGCCGAACAAGTCGTTAGGTCAAATTCAACGTCCTTAAAAAGGTAGGGCGCTAGCGTCGTGATCAAGACGGGAGCTCCAAATCCGTCTAAGTCGTTATGCGAAAAAAGCTTGATATGTCGTGTCTTTTTCAAATGTAAATTCCTTTCTAAGATTACGCTCATTTTTTATTCTAGCCTAATTATACCCGTAACAACGCTTTAAAAGCTAGTCTGTGCATGTTATTATTTAAAGTATCGAAAAAACAGTGAGGGATATTACAATGACATTTACACTTTATATGGTGCGCCATGGGCAAACGATCTTGAATAGTTATAACCGTCTCCAAGGCTGGTGTGATTCACCTTTAACGCAAAAAGGGATCAACGATGCCAAAAGTGCGGGAAAGCATCTAGCCGACATCAAGTTCGACAAAGCTTATCATTCTGATACGACACGTGCCATGCGTACCTGCCATTTTATCTTAGAAAATAACCACCATTTCCAAGATATCGTGCCTAGTGAACTCAAGAACTTCCGTGAACAAAGCTTTGGCTATTTCGAAGGTAACGACGCGGCCCAAACTTGGCTCATGGTCGGCGCATTACACGGTTGTCGCACGTACAACGATATTTTAGAAAAATATGACTTGGGAAAAACGCGCGATCTGTTGCATGAGACCGATCCATTTAAGGATGCTGAAAATGACGAGCAGTATTGGGTACGGCTCAATGCTGGTTTTGAACACCTACGTAAAAATACCGCTGATGGTCAAAAAGTGCTCTTAGTCAGCCACAGTATCACGATCAGAAGTATCGTTGATCACTTTGCCCCTGATCTAGGCGCTGACAAATTAGGCCCGAAAAACGGTGCTGTCACAAAATTGACTGTAACTGACGCTGATGTCAAAGTTCAATACTATAACCACTATCTAGATAGTGAAACTTATTAAAAAAAGGCCGAATTTTGCGGTCTTTTTTGTTGCATTTAGTTTGATGTAAGCGTATTCTTCTAGGTGTAAATAAAAATTACAGTAAAGGTGATGATCTATTATGAGTACAAAAGAAAATATCGTCGCAACTTTAGAAAAATTAGTTACCGAACTCAAACAGACCCAACCAGACACCAAATTCACCGAATATATGGAAGAGACTGTTACAGCCTTCAAGAACAGTTCCGAGACGGAATTCAAAGCTGGATTGCATAAATTCACTAATATGGCACCAGTCATCAAACGTACCACACCAAAATTAAGCCAAAAAGCGAATGAGCTGTTCGATAAACTGCAAACCTTAGCTCAAAAATAAGGCGGTCAGCACCGACTAAATAACGCGGGATCTATCATAATGGATCCCGCGTTATTTAGCTAAAAGTGCGTACTTCCCGCATAGCCTAACATCACAAACATGATCAACCAAAGCGAAAAGACCAGCAAAAAGATATTGTAACTTAAATTAAATAGGCGATTTAAGCTAAAAGGTTTGGTCATATCTAGACGCCAACTAAAATACAACTGAAAGAGCGTAAAGAGCACTAATAAGCCTAAGATCCAATACTTCATCGTCTGAGCATTAGCCTGGATCGGCACCAACAAATACGCTAAGATCAAAAGCAACAAAGTATTGATGCTCACACCTAACAAATACTTGTTCTTGCGCCGCCTGATGGCCAACATCAACGCTAAGCCAGCTGTTATCAAAGTCAAAATAACCAGGGAAATACCTAGATACGTATCACTTTTGCTAAAAGTTTTAGCGATCACATGACTTATATTACGGTGCTTTTCGATCACCTGCGGGCTAAAATACGTTGCAAGTTGCTGTTTGACTTGCGCCGGCGCTAATTTTTGCGCCAGCAGACTGGCAGCTGTCCCACTGACAAATGCCGTGCTATACGCATTGCCAGTCACTGTCTGAATGCGCCCATCTCGCCCCAACGCCAGCTGTTTTGCTGGAGCATAGTAGGTCCGCCCACTGTCCAGCAGCTCGAGATACTCGTTGAACGCTCCGACCGTGGCAACTCCTTTTATCTGCCCCAAGCGCTTGTCCGCAGTAAAAAACAAGCCTCCCTGCGCGAGATACTCTTTTATCAGTCCTTTTATCTGTGGCGTTATTTGCTCGACTTTAAAGCCGAGATCTAAAACTTCAACGCGATCACTTAAAGCTTGTTGCAAAGCAGCTTGTAGCGTGCGACTGGTAGCATCCACTTTATATGAATAGAGTTTAACATTGGGCGCTAAACCGATCATTTTGTGGTGATTATCTTTAGCTCCAATAATACTTGCGATCCTAGTCCCCTGACCTGTCTGATCAAACGGTTCATTTTGTCCCGAAAGATCATAAGCAGCTGCGATATTTAATTCAGAGCCTACTTTAGGTGAAATCCCTGAGTCGATAATACCGACCCTAACATTTTTTTGATGCGCCTTAGTTGGATCGATCTTTGGGTAGTACAAAGAAACAGCATAGCCTGCCTGTTCATGCTTTATAGCAAACTCGCCCGTCTGTCCGATCGGTTTACTCACTAAGCCATCACGATAATAAAAACAAATAACTAACGCCAAAAGCAGCATTACACAACTGAGCTTTTGGAAAAATTTCACCTAACTCACCACCCTCAATGTAGACCGTTTTCATTCCTAAGTATAGCAAGTTTTCACATTCAAAAACAATACTTTTTTAATAAAAAAAGGTTTTAAACAGAATGCTCTGTCCAAAACCTAATTTACTATAGTAAGACTGCTTCACAGATCAATTGTAAAATAAATAAGAGACTCAACAAACATAATAATGGATTTAATTTATCCGTTTTATGTGCCGCAAATTTTACCAATGGATAAGCTGCAAAACCAAAAGCTAAGCCAACTGAGATCGAGCCGGTCAGTGGGATCAAAACGATGATCAAAAAAGCGGGGAACCATTCTGAAAAATCATCGAAATCTAAGGCTTTCAGCTGTTGCATCATGATCGCTCCTGTAATGATGATCACTGGTGCGATCGCTGCTTGCGGAACATAACTGAGCAATGGGATAAAGAATAATGACAAGATAAACATGGCCCCACTGACTAGTGCCATCAAGCCCGTCTTGCCACCTGATTCGATCCCAGCGGCACTTTCAGCTGCGGCAACAGTCGGACTTGTGCCTAAAAAGCCTGAACAAAATGTCGCTACCGAGCTAGCTTCAAAAGTCTTTTTAAATTTCTTCGTATCTGGTAATAATCCTTCTAAGATTCCCATTGATTCAAAGATCAAGATCATCGACATCGAAAAGACCGCCAATAAGAATTTCAAAGAAAATAAGCTACTAAAATCACCTTGAAATAAGATCGTACTGTATTTCCCCAGATCAGCTAAACTGACTTTCGGCGGATCTTGAAGTCCAACGTTAAAGATCACTCCTAAAGCACTCGTTACGACGATCCCGATCATAAAACTTCCCTTAGTTCTCTTTAAATACAAAACTAAGGTCAAGGCTAAACCAAACAAGGCTAAGAGCGCTTCTGGATCAGTTAGGTGTCCAACAGCCAAGAGCGCGCGGGAACCGCCTTGTTGGATCAATTTGGCTTTTTCTAAGCCTAAAGTGACTAAAAACAGCCCGATCCCCGCTGTGATCCCGATCTTTAACTCTTGCGGGATCGCTTCAGATAATTTCTCGCTTGCCTTGCTGAAGGCTACCACCATGTACAAGACACTACTGATGATCGAGATCGCGATCGCTTGTTGCCAATTTAAGTGCATTCCGACCACTAAAGTATAGGTAAAGAAGGCATTGACCCCCATTCCAGGTGTGATAATGATCGGGGCATTTGCAAAAAGTCCCATGATCAAACAGCCTAACGCCGAAGAAAAGATCGTCGCAAACACACTCAAAGTCGCTGGGATATGGGCATCAGCCAAGATCAACGGATTTACAATGATGATATATGAAATCGCAAAAAAGCCCGTTAGCCCGGAAATGAGCTCCGTCTTTTTTGCTTGCTTCGTCAAATTTTTAAGATCAGCTAACACTTTCGCCCCTCGTTTCTATTATTTTTTAACACATTATTCAATTCTAGCAAAAATTTTAGCCAACTACCAAAACTGATTTTTTCGATATACTTCATATTAAAAAAAGTAATATCATCCATTTTGATAAATTCTAATCATTTTATCACAAAATGAGGACCCACTATGCTGAGTCCTCTTTATTGGCTTATTTCTTACCAAAAATAGCGCAGTATCGAAAATAACATTATCCCAGCCAAGACCAAGGTCATCATTAAAACGATCACTTTTCGTCGCCAATTAGACTTTTTTTCGACCGGAATGTCTTTTCTGACCTGCTCCATTCGTTTGGCGATCTCTTCTCTTAACGGATCTTCACTCATCAGCTTATCCCCCTAACACAGTTTGATACATTGCCACCGACCCCATCTCAGCTTGCTTTCTTTGCGCTTTTAAAAGTGTCGCTAAATATGCTCGGTCACTTGCTGCGCGTTTTAGCTTTTGGACCATCTGTTCGACTTGCTCTGGTGCATAAATATTTTCAGGTGCGATAAAATGTCGATCATGGACCGTATTTTCAAAGCCGACCGTCAACATCTCATTTTCAAAGGCTTGACGCACCGCTTGCATGAGCTCTTGGTGATGATTGATATCCAAGTAAAAATCTGCCTGTTGCCAAAGCTTCGCCAATTCTTTAGGCGCAATATTGGGATACAACGAAATATTTGCTTGGTGTCCCAGATCCATCAATTTTTGCGACATCTCTGTGATCGCTGCGATATGAAATTCAAATTCTGGTAATTGGGCGGACAAGGTTTTGATCTGCTCGAGTTGGTCGCTGTTTGTCAGGATAAAGATCTGCTTTCGTTGCCCATTTTCACGTTTCTTTTCATAAATAAAGCCCAAATTTTCAAAATATGGTGAGTTATTCGACAGTTGCATTGCCGTTTGATAGGCCTTAGCATCTTGGACGACGATCTTTTTGAGACGTGGAACGCTACCGTTTAAGATCATTTCCATATTTCCAGGAATATTTCCCTGGAAATCTTCTTGCCAAAACAAGACATCATTTCCCGTTTGTGGTAATTTAAGTAGTACAAAGAGTGGATAAGAGAGCGAATTGATGAAGATCTGCTCAATACTAAATTTACGTTTAGCCAAATAATACAGCGTAAATTCGGTCAGATTTTTAAACGTCAGGATCTGCTCACCTTGATTTAAGATCAGATCATCAGTCACAAAGTTTTGGACCAATACTTCATGTTGTTTAGCGTCAAAATAAGTCTTAACGATCGGCTTTTGTGCCTCATCACATACACTTTGAGCAAAACGATGCCCATATTGATCATAGTGATCGATCAGGCGAGTCCTTCCTGCTGGATCGAGCCATTTGACCTCTTTTATCCAACGTTTTTCTTTAGGTGCTGCATAAACGATCTTGGCTTTTGTTTGACCATAAAAGCCAATACTTGCTTGGCGATTATCGCCTATGATCTCCCAAAAACGTGGGACTTTTATCTCATTGAAATAACGTGGACGTCCGCTTTTTTCTTGCTTAGCAAAATAAGCAAACGGTGATTCACATTCAGGTGGTAACCAACCATCATCTTCCAAAAAAACAGTTGGGCGCTCAAAGCCCGCTTGCTTCAAAGAATACAGGAGGTCACGTGTTTTTTGATCATTTCGTTCAAATAAATTAAGCATTGGTCATTCCTCCTAAAAGTTGGTGCCATTTTTGTTCCACTTCACTGGTCAAATATTCTTGTGCGAGCGCATATGATGCTTGATGTGCTTTGGCTAGGTCAACGTTAGTAAATAGCTCTACGATCGCTTTGGCTAACCGGTCGATGGTCTGTTTTTGATCTTTTTTCCCGGTATATTCCAATAAATAACCGTTTTGTCCCGGCTCGATGAAGGTTTGATTTCCATAGCGCACATCCAAGCCGATCATCGCTAGCCCTGAACCGACCGCTTCCATCAAAGTCAAACCAAAACCTTCACTGGTCGAGGCGGTAACATAGGCTTCGTATTGGGCATAGATCTGTTCTAAGTCATGGTGTCCTTTGAGCTTGATATAATCACTTGCTTGATGTTTAGCGATCAACTCTTCTAATAGTTGACGTTGGCCGCCTTCACCGTAAATATCAAACGTCAACTCAGGTAAGTGTTGTTTAGCCATGACGACTGCTTCAATAAGCCAGTCGATATGTTTTTCTGAGGCTAAGCGCGATGCCGTGATCAACGAATATGGTCGGCGTGAGGTCACAGGCTGGTGTAATTGAGCTAAGCTACCCACTGGGATCGCAACTACTTTAGGACTTTTTCCTTGATATTTAGCAAAATGTCGTTCTAGCAGTTCTTTTTGTTTAGCCGTTGCCGTGATGAAAAAATCGATCTCATCAGCATTATCGAATTGGTACTCATAGTAATTGTTCCACAAAATATAATTATCATCGGTCACATTATCGCTAAAATGCTCAGCATGAACTACAACGCCTAATTTAGCTGGTTCATGGGCTACAAAAGCGGCTTGCCCCAATTCCGTTGCCCGGTCGATGATCAATATATCTTGAGCTGTTAAATGCAGTTGCTTGATAAAATATTCGATAAATTCATTTTTGGAATACAAAACTTGGTCTTTAAAACGATAAAGCGTCTGCGTTGGCCCAACGACTTGTTCATAAGCTGTCGAACCATCTTCGTTATAAAAGCGGCGCAAGTAGACCGTCGCTTTATTTTCAAACGGTGCGTAATACTCCGTCAATAAGCGCGTATAGGTATAATAATCTTTGCGGATCAAATAATTTTTGGAAACATGCTCTACTCGATCCACGATATCAGACGTGCCTTTTTTCAAATAGACCGTCGCATATTGGTCTTCTTTAGGAAAGCGCAAACGCACGATCCGCTCATTGACTGTTTCAAATTCACCTTCACGCTCAGTATAACGGAGGCTAGCCTGTAACTGTTCTAGCGTATAACTGGAAGGAGCGATCTTAATGTCTGTAAAATACTGATACAACCAGATGATCTGCTCATCTTTAAAACCAATATTTGAGGTTAAGGTTTGGAGATTTTCACTCAAGATAAGGTCGGTAAAGACAAATTTAGCATCGACCCCTAAATCAGCAAAAACTTTGGCGCGATATGCTTGGGCGTACTCGACCCCACTGCTCGCCCAACCGATACCTTGGTTAAAACTATAGACCGTCATCGTATTCTCACCTTTCTATTATGCAAAATAAACATCTAAACTACCGTCTTTTTTAACAGTGATCGTACTCAAAAGTAGATTCTGGAGCGCTAACCGCCGTAAATTAGCCTGCATCGCTTGATAAGCTCTTTTAGCTTCAAAATGATACTCATAAACTGGGTTACGTTGGGCAGAGGTCCGCGCTGTGATCAAATTCTTTAGCTGTTCCAATGTGTCGACTTCTTCGATCCAACTAGTATCGATCGCTTTTAACAAGCATATCCGATAAAAATTGCGCAATTGGACTGGATCTTTTAAAATATCTGCTTTACGCTTCAACTCGGTCTGAGCTAATTGTAAGATCATTTCTTTTACCTGGGCATTATCGATCTTTTCTGGTAAAAAATGCGCCTCATAGCTGATATTATCAAAAATATAGCGCTCGATCTGGGCCTTAGTCGTTTGACCTTGTTGTAAAAACTCATCTACATCCTTTTTGATCAAAGCTAAAACATCATAATCAAAATCATCTGCTTGAAAAATAAATTCATTGCGTTGGTGGTAGACCTTCTCGCGTTGTGTCTTGACACTTTCATCAAAAGCTAACGTCAATTGGCGCTGTTTACGCGCACTATTATCACTAGCAACTTGAGCGCTTGCAACGATCTTTTGATATTTCGAGCGCAAAGGCCGATCAGTAGGCTGATCTTTATGTTTACGCCAGTATTTTTCGATCCGCTTAGCGCTATTTTTTTGGACGACTTCATCTTCAAGCGACACAAAAAACTTGCTGTAACCTGGATCTCCTTGCCGGCCAGCTCGCCCCCGCAATTGTAGTTCCATCCGAACATTTTGCATCTTTTCAGTTCCGATCACTGCTAGGCCACCGAGTTCTTTGACACCCGGGCCTAACTTGATATCGGTCCCACGTCCCGCCATCAAAGTTGCGACCGTTACACTTCCCTTTTGTCCAGCTTCTTTGATGATCTGTGCTTCTTTAGCGTCATTATAGGCATTTAATACACTATGTGGGATCATTTCGGCTAACAATAGCTCCGAATAGATCTCAGATAACTCGACTGAACCAGTGACGATCAAAAGGGGCTGGCCTTTAGCATGTAACTTTTTCACGACTTTCATTGAAGCCCGCAATTTTTCCGGTAGAGTCAGATAGACTTCATCTGGTTCATCGATGCGTTGCACGGACTTGTTAGTCGGGACCGGCAAAACCTTCATCTGATAAACTTCGATCAGCTCATCTTCAGCCGTTTTTGCTGTTCCTGACATTCCCGCCGTCTTTTGGAAAAGCTTGAACAGATTTTGGTAGGTGATCGATGCCATCGCGCGCATATTATGCGTGATCTCAACATGTTCTTTGGCCTCTAAAGCTTGATGTTGGCCCCCCTGAAGCTTTGTCATCTCCAAGATCCGTCCATCTTTATCATCCAATAAGACCACTTCTCCGTCACGAACAACATAATCTTTGCCATTTTCAAACAGCAAATGAGCCCGTAATGCTAAGTTGATGTGCTTGACTAATTCGGTATGTGTCCCATCATATAGCTTGGGCACCGAAAAATATTGCTCTGCCTCAGCGATCCCTGTTGGTGTCAACCAAACAGCCTCTCTTTTTTCATCCAATTTGTACGCTTGATCTTCTTCTAGCGTCAAAATAAAATTGTCCACTAAACCATAGAGATTTGACTGCACCCGGGGCGCTCCAGAAATGATCAAGGGAGTTTGCGCTGAATCAAGTAAGATCGCATCGGCTTCATCGATGATCACATAATCAAATTCAGGCATAAACTTTTTGTCCACCGTTTCCGCTAGATTGTCGATCAAATAGTCAAAACCTAGCGTAGCGTTAGTCGTATAGACAATATCTTGTTGGTAAAGATAGCGCTTATCGTGTGGTTTAAGTTCCTCTTGTTCTTCACCCGCACGACAGCCTAAACTCAGTCCCATAAACTCATATAATGGCCCCATCTCATTTGCATCCCGTTGAGCTAGGTATTCATTAGGCGTAACTAAGATCGTACTTTTGCCTGACAATGCATTCAGATATAGCGGCATTACCGCCGTCAATGTCTTGCCTTCGCCTGTCTTCATCTCAGCAATATTGCCCCCATGCATGATGATGCCACCTAGGACTTGAACATCATAGGGAAACATACCTAAGACCCGTTTGGCAGCCTCTCTGATCGCCGCAAATGCTTCGGGCAAGAGCTCATCTAAGGTCGCTTTTTTGGCTAAGCGTTCCTTGAATTCAGTGGTTTTATGTTGTAACTCTCCATCAGTCAAGGCCGCCATTTGTGGAGCCAGGCGATTTATCTGCTTTAACTTTCGGTTTAAAATATGATAATCTCTGCGATCAACGATTTTTGTTAATTCCATTTATCTGACCCTCAAATCATCTTGTGTCACGTTATTTTTATAAAGCTTTTCTGCAAAATCATCCTCTATTTTCATGTTCCGATGATAAATTGTTGCCTTTTCAAAAGTTGCTTGTAAGTCTGAAAGTTTTACTGGAAGGTGGGTCAATTGCTTTTCTGTCGGCAATTGTGGAGTTATCAACAATTTTTGCTGATACTTATTGCTGTAATAGGCTGCGACAGCATTTGAAAATGCACCATTGCCGATAAAGTCCAATTGTTCAGCTTTATCAGCAACTTCTGCGATCTTTTCACCCACACTTGGTTCAAAATACGCCTGTGGTCTATACGCACTAAAAATGACCGTATCAGCTTTAGGTTTTGTTGTGATCAGTGCCCGCAGATCTGGTTCGGTAAAAACGATCGCTATTTTTGCCCCTAATGAACTTCCCGTTTGAACACAATAGCCTGACTGCAGCTCGAGTTTAGCCTGGGCCAAGATCAAATATTTGAAATTTACTTTCTTTACTCCTGCATTGATCAATTCTAAGCGGTACTCATAAGCATCTTTAGGATATTCAAATTCACCCTGCAAGTCTTTGATAAAGGTCGTCTGCACCACCTCACCAAAGCGACTATAAAAACTCACTTTGAGGTAAAGCGTTTGGCGTGGTTCAACGGTTGCCACCAATTTTAGCTGATAGGTCTGCCCCCGAGCCAAAAGGGGCAACTTAGCTAGATTGCGGTTAATTTGGTAATTTTGTTGTGAATACCAAGTAACTAGCGCTTTTCCTGGACTCATCAATTCATTTTCAAACGCGACTTCTCCTTTTGAAAGTTTGATCTGCGAACCATTCAAATACGTTTTATCTTCACGTGGATCCCAAGTGATGATATTAGCGCTGATCTGTTTCATCTTGCCCCTCCCTTTCAAATCCTTGTAAAAGTAATTCATACTGTTTCAAAAACCAGGCTATGACTTTATTAGAAGCATCATTATGACGGCCGGTATAACCGTGACCGATGACTTTTACTTGATCAGCTTGTAAATTTTCCACTAGATCGTGAAAAGCCGTGCCGTCATAGTCATCTTCGCGCATATAGGCTGCTAAAACTTGCCCTGCCGTTAATTGAGAATTTTTCAAAGCCTGTAACATTCGCTGATCAAGCTCAGTAGCTGCTTTTGCTGAATTTTTTCCTTGTTGGAGCAACAAAAGATCAAGCGCCGTATCAAACTCATTTGCTCGGTGCAAAGTGTTGTTCAAAGCGATCGTCCCTAAATTTATCAAGGGTTTACCCACGATCACTGCTCGAGCACCGATTTTAGAACCGTAATAGATCGCACCTGTCGTTCCCATTGAGATCCCTGACAAGACCAATTCTTTATTGGTAAACCCAAGCTTAGCCAAGCTTTCTTCGATCACAGCTTTGATCTTGGTCTCATATTCTGCTGAACCTAGGTAAAAACTTCCACCTTCTAAGCGCGGATCAGCAAATAAAATGAACGGATGCCCCAAGCGTTTCATCATAAAATATCCTTCAAAACCAGTTCGTGGTTGCCACCCAGCAAAATAGACCGTGAGTGGGGGCTTTAAGTTTCCCGGATCAAAGTAATAGAAAAATTCTTGGCGTTTATGATCGGTAAAACGTTGGCCTCCCATGATCAAAGTACCATATTGATGCCGTGTCAAACGATTGTTGATATTACCTAATACCAAAGTTCCTTGCCCTTTAGCCCATATACTGACCGTTGCCGTAGCATTGCCATCTAGTCCCTCTAAGATCAGCGGTTCATCTAGCTGAGCTTTAGAAAATTCCAATGTCTTTTGGATCTCGATATCCTCAACATGGGCTAAGCGCACAACAAATTTAAGTTCAACGGCTGCACTTTTTTCAAAAACTGGCCATAGTTCAATGCCGTTTTTTTCCGAAATATAAAATCCACGTTTAAAGGTCGCGATCGGTTTGAATTCAGTTCCAAAATCCCCCGTCAATTCCAACTGGTGGCGCCCACGATACTTGATATCTCCTTGAAAAGAGCGCGCAACTTCGACACTTTCGATCGCTGCATTATCCCCGTATTGACTGAGGAAAAAATCACGTTCGATATCTTTTACAAAGTGGGGTAGTTGCTCTTGGGTGACTTGCCAAGCACTGTAGCGCACAACTAGTTCTGGTAGCTGTACGCCAGCTAAAATAACGACTCGATAAGCTTGGAGAAATTTCTGGAGCATTTTTAAACTTTCTGCTGGGACTGTACTTGTGAAAATGACAGCTGCAAAGTTAAAACGAGCTGGCTTTTTTGGCAAATTATAGGGTACCAAAAATTCTGCGATCTGTTCGACTTCCCAAAACTCCCACTTGGTGCTTTGCTCTAGTTTGACCTCTGAGCGTAGATCTGTTTGGCCAATTTGAAGAATCTTCATTTATTCATCACCTACTCACTTTGTTCCAACCATGTCTGCCAACGTTTAGCTAAGTTCCCACCGGTCAGTTCTGAGATCTTCGCCACAGCATACATCATCGCCTCATTCCAGTATTTTAATTCTTGCGTATAATATTTGATCGCTTTCGTTAAATTATTTATATCACCTTGTAAGACTAACCCGTTCTTTTCATGCTCAACAAGTTGTTCGGCATGCAAAACGATCTGCGGTACTCCCGCACTGATCGCTGCAATCTGAGCATAAAGATCTGGGGGAGTTCCTAGATCGATCAAAACCCGCGCGCGGTCCAAAGCTCGTACGATCTCATTTTCCGTGTCTAGATAAAATAAATGAACTTCACCCGCATATTTTTTTTCTTCCAATTGATTTTCAGCTTCTTTTTCATCCCCTGGTAAAGTCACTTTAAAATCTGGCGCTTTAGCTAAGATCTGGGCCCGCAAATTATGCAAATTAACATCATCTCTTCTGAAAACTCCAAGTTCTAGCCCCAATTTAGGCTGTTGGCGCATCAACTCTAAGATCTGACTTAAAGCTTGATCCAGCACTGACGCAGCGATCTCATCCACTAAAAAGAGTAGCCAATCTTTGGCTAGCCGTTGACTGTGCCCTAAACGCAACCGCGTATCAAAAGGCGTGACCACCTTGATCTTTTCAGCCGGATAAAGTGGGGCGATCAGATCTGCTGTCGCCTGGGTATCTGCAACAGCTAGATATGCTTTAGCGACCGGTTCTACTTGCAGTGGGGCTAACTCTTTATTACGTCCGGTGAAATAAGACATGATGATCTTAGGACTATTGATCAATTCTAATGCTAATTTAGTCCGCTGACCTCCCGCCGCCAAAACAAATGCATCATCATTTGTGACTTGTTGCAAGAATTGGTTGAATTTTTCAGTCACCAGTGCTTAGATATTTTCATATTCTGAATACTTGAAATTTTTCAAGAAAGCTGGCGCGATCTGAACTTTTCCACTTTGTAGATCTTCTATGAAACGCACTTCACCTGCAAGATTTAAATATTCTTGTCGCAAAGGTGTCCCTTCAGCCGTCGTATAGAGAATACTTGATAGAAAGCCACGGTCATCAAAAACATACTGCTTAGTTGGGCGTGTTACTGTCAAGATCTCCCCTAAAGTTCCAATATCGACTTTGGCGTAAAGTTGCTCTTTGTGATAGACCATGATCCGAAATGGAGTATAGACAAACTCAGCATCGGTAGGAAACTTCAGATCATTTACCATGATCCGCCGTGTCCCCTGCAAGCTGATCCCCTGTAATTCATCAAAGATACTAAGATATGCGGTCTCATCCAATTCTTGGCGCTGTAAAAACGAGCGCAGATTTGGCATGTACCCGATGATCAATAATTTAACAGCTGTTCCAGCTTGTTCAAACATCTTGATCTGATTGATCGAGTCATCAAATTCGATCTTTTTACTATCGCGGTACCATGGTTTAGCCACGTTGTAAAATGAACGTTCATTATTTTTAAACCACGCCGGAATAAAGTAATACATCAGGGTTCCACCTCATTTCACTAAAATAGTTCATCGTAATTGTGCAAGATCTTGATCGCCCGTACTTGAAACATTACTGTCACTGCCAAACCGACCAACATGATACTCATCCCCGGTAGCATAACGACAGCTGCATATTTAGGCCAAATAACCCCTAAATATAGTGGTAGACCAGCTACCGTAACCGTGAAAGTCGCTCCGATAAAGGCAGTTGCTCGCTGCTTTGAACGCAAATATTTAGCTGTCGGTCGGCCTGGATCTATCCCAGTGAAATAATCACCACTTTTACGCAAATTATCCGCCATTTCCGTCATATCTAACATTGCATACGCAAACAACATCGTTAAACTAAACAACACGATATTGTAGACCGTAACGCCAAAAAACTCCGTACTACTGCTATTACTTACCAGCCACAACAAGATCTTATTTCCAGGGAAATATTCGACTAATAGTTGAAAAAGCGCTTGGGGCAACATCAACATCGTTAACCCAAACATAAACGCCATGCTACCTCCAGCATTTAACTTCAATGGGATATATGAAGTTTTTAGCAGTTGTTGGTTCAACATGATACGATTGATCTCTAAGCGATACTCCGATAATTCAAAGATAAACGCTAGGGCGATCACCCCTAAAGTAGCCACTATCAGTATCATGCTCGCTCCAAGTGCCCACCAAACTGGATACGTCAAAATATTTCTGATGATCATTCCAAATTGACTCCCCAATGAACCAACTATTCCATATAAGATCAGCAAACTTGGACCACCTAAGCCCCAAACACTATTGATGTTAGCTAACCAGATCAAGAAAAATGAACCCGCAACTAATAGGAGCGTCAATTCAAGGAGCTGTCCTTGAGAAAAATCAATAAAGCGACCTTTCATCAATAATACTGTCCCGACCCCTTCGATCAAGGCGACCACCAAAATAAAGAGATTTCGTCTTAGATCTACTTGTTTTTGTGGCAGTTGATCCAGACCAAAGATCTTTGTCATTGTCAATAATTGCCAAAAGATCATTCCCGCCATCCAAGGAGCTAACCCAAGAGAAAATAGTGTTGGCGCTGTAAAATTGCCCCCAGTCGCTACACTTGTCAGCTGCCAAAAACTATTTTGTTGCAATTGCTGCACCGTTTCAGTCGGATCAGTATATGGTAGTGGGATATTTTTTCCAAAACCATAGATCACCAATAAGAATAAACTGAACAGTATCCGTTTACGCAAAGGACTTTTTTCTTTTTTCATCGATCTTGCTATATCATGTGAGCAAATTGGCATTTGTGAAAGAAATATAGGTGCTCCTTTCTCTAAAAATTTTACTTGACCACCAGTCTCACATTTTTCTTTCTAACTGATGCACATATACCTTGTTCTCAATACTTTCATTATAACCTGTTATGGTAAAAAAACTGTGTATAATCTATCAAAAATTTTAATTAATATGTAAAAGAGACTATGACCTAAGCCACAGTCTCTTTTTGGCAGTTTTACACTACCTATGTCGGATGATCTTACTTATTAGCTTTCTTTTTCTTCATTGCTAATAGTAGTGAACTTGCCATCAATCCAAGGCCTAACAAGAGACCACCTTGTTCCAGGCCATTACCCCTTTGTAGCAATTCCTTATTTGCAGTTGCCTTATTGTTCTTAGCTACTAGATCATCTACAGCATCATGTTTGCCACCATTGTTCATTTCGGCATTACCGCTATTGTTCGTCATCACTAAGCTATTTGCAGTTGAACTGTTATCCATTGAAGTATCCGAAGTGTTTGAACCTTGAGAGTTAGTTGAGGTGGAATGGGAAGAGCTAATTGACTCACTTGCACTCAATGATGTGCTTAGTGATCCACCGATCGCTTCACTCATTGGGAATTCTGAAAGGTCAAAGCTTGTACCCGGACCTACTTCTTCACTTTTTGACCCTACTTCACTCACTGACGCGCTTGTGGAGGCACTTGCGCTTACTGAGGAACTCGTGGACTCACTTGCGCTCAATGATATGCTTGTACTTTCAGACAAACTTTCTGATTCAAAATCAGAATCTTTTGCCGATTCACTGAATTCCTCTGACTCGGATTCACTCACAGAAATTGATTCTTGTGTGGAAACACTCATGGATGTGCTTGTCGATTCACTTGCGCTCAATGATGCACTTGTTGATTCACTCGCACTCACTGATGCGCTCGTTGATTCGCTCGCACTCACTGACGCAGACGTTGACTCACTTGCACTCACTGATGCACTTGTTGATTCGCTGGCACTCACTGACGCAGACGTTGATCCACTTGCACTTACTGACGCACTTGCTGATTCGCTGGCACTTACCGATGCACTCGTTGATTCGCTCGCGCTCACTGACGCACTCGTTGATTCACTTGCACTTACTGATTCGCTCGTGCTCAAGGAGGCGCTTGTCGATTCAGAATCAGATTCTCTTACAGATTCACTGAATTCTTCTGACTCAGATTCACTTACTGATATTGATTCTTGAGTTGATTCGCTCGCGCTCACTGACGCACTTGTCGATTCACTTGCACTCACTGACGCACTTGTTGATTCACTTTCACTTACTGAGGCAGACGCTGATTCACTTGCACTTACTGACGCGCTCGTTGATTCACTTGCGCTCAATGATGCACTTGCTGATTCGCTGGCACTTACTGATGCGCTTGTTGATTCACTCGCACTTACTGACGCTGATGCTGATTCACTTGCGCTCACTGACGCACTTGTCGATTCACTTGCACTCACAGACGCACTTGTTGATTCACTTGCGCTTACTGATGCACTCGTTGATTCGCTCGCGCTCACTGACGCACTTGTTGATTCACTCGCACTTACTGAAGCAGACGTTGATTCACTTGCGCTCACTGACGCACTTGTTGATTCGCTTGCACTTTGCGATTGACTTGTGCTCAAGGATCGGCTTACACTTTGCGATCGGCTTGTACTCAACGAGTTACTTACACTTTGCGATTGACTTGCACTCAAGGATCGGCTTGCACTTTGTGATCGGCTTGTACTCAACGAGTTACTTACACTTTGCGATTGGCTTGTGCTCAAAGACCCACTTATACTTTGCGATCGACTGATACTTGTACTTTCAGAAGCCGAGTTATATAGACCAACATCAATATTAGTCAAGTTACTGTCACTAACAGTAACATTAGCATTTCCTGAAGTATTAAAATATGAATTACCTACGACAGTATATCCTACTGGTGGTATAACGGTGATCGTATAATTACCACTTCCTCGTTCAGTAAATACATATCCACCATTTGCATCGGTCGTTGTTCGTGCTATCTCATTGCCATTACTATTCTTTAAAACAACTGTAACACCTGATTTTGCTTGTTCTTGTGCATTTCTGATCCCATTTTTATCAGTATCTTCATAAACTGTACCACTTATCGAATAAGTAACTTTTGGTACAGAAGCATCCTTGATACCACCGATGTATATACCACTAACTGCTGTCGTCGTTTCTGCCCCTGAGATATAGACCGTTTTTAAAGTATCCCCCTCTTTAGTATAACGACCACTCATGGTAGAACTACCTGAATCATACATATATCGCGCACTTGAAGAACTGGCTGGATTACCTGTAGCTGATGCACCGAACAAGCCGATCTTTAAATTCGCCAGATCAGCTACTGAACCAGTGAATGCTGTTTTAAATGTAAACGTGTGACTTCTTATTGGTTTACTAGGATTAAGTGAAACATACTCTGCTCCGCTAGAACTTGCACGGCCTTTATTAGTTCCACCATGGGCTAAGGATTCACTTCTAGTAACTTTACGGGTATTTTGCCCATCAATTTTTACATCAGTTGGTGCTCCTAAGTTAGGATCAGCATCTGTATTGATCCAAAGACCGGTATATGCTCCGTATTTTTGCCAATCTTTTGTAGTTAAGACTGAACTTGCATCATAAACTACAGTCCAAGATATCGTTTTAGTAGTTGCATCATAGACAGCAGTGACACTTTGCATAGTATCCGCAAACTGTTTGTTTCCCCCAGACCAACCTAATTTGGTTCCTAAAAAATCACTTAATGTAAATGTCGTTTTAGTTCCATTTGTTACTGAGCGAAAACTTGAACCTGTGATCCCAAGCTCAGCAAAACTCATTCCGTCCCATTCAGGACGTGGCAAGATCGAAGTCATGCGATAGTTTTTAGTTCCATCAGCAGCTGTCGTTACTTCATATAGCCAACCATCTGACCCCACTTCGTATGTTTTTTCAGCTGTATTCGAAATCTCGGTACTATTCAGTGATAGGCTATTATTTTCAATTAAACTTTCAGATTCACTGGTGGAAGTTGATTTGTTTTCATTTGAAATACTTTGCGCATTACTTTCGCTTACATTAGAAGCTGAGGTACTTTCAGATCCAGAACTCAAGATTTCTTTTGTCTCACTGCTTGATGTTGTACTTTCAGAAGTTTCACTATTCATATTTTCTGAAAGTGACATTGAAGAGCTTAGACTAGTAGAAGTAGAAGCTGACATTGAAAGTGACTCTGAAGTCGAAACTTCTTCTGAGACCGAAGCTGAGTTTGAAACACTAGTCGTATCAGAAGAACTTGTACTTTCAAGCGTCACAGTCTCAGCATTAGCGAGTATATCGGCTTGATCTGTTTGCAACTCAAGTGCTTTTTCGACTTGATCAGCTGATACTACGCCTTGAGTAACAAAAACGCCACCAGCCAGTGTCCCAACTGTAGCAGCTCCCTTGATCAACTTTTCGGTTTTAGAATCTAATAGACTGTCATCTTCAACATCATTTTTTTGGAAGAGCTCTTGGTCAACAACCACATTTTTATCTGCGATCCCTTTAAATATCTTTGTTAAACCGATATTTGATATGAGGGAACTGACCCATTGCTTCCCTGACTTGTACATTTTGACCCGTGTTTTACGGTCAGTTTCAATATAATTATTCTTATATTTCCTTTCTTTCATATACATTCTCCCAATTTTTAGCAAAAACTTATTTCTATCATTGCATTCTCAGTTTCATTCTATAAAAATTTAGGTTTAATTTTATTGTACAAATCAATAAATATTTGAATAAAAAGTTAAATGTTTATTATTTTTAAGTTGTATAATTGAGTATTTTTTGAATAAATAGATGTATTACAATTTAAAAGGCAAGAATTAGATAAAGTGCATTTATTTTTATTAATATATAATAATTTAAATATATAAATTTTCGCTAACTCACGCTTCTACATTTCACCGCTATTTTCCTATAAAAGACTTGCTCTTCTTAACAAATATCCTTATCTTTATATATAGGTAATTATGAACAGTCTGGTCACAGAAAGTTAAAATGTAAGAGACCATTATGACAATCATTTCATCACGAAAGGAAAAGCTATATTTCTCTCTCAAACACGCGCTGTTTGCTTACATTCTATATAGCAGGCTTAATATGAAATTTATCGCTATCGTTGGAACTAATGCTACAAAGTCTTATAACCGCAAATTACTACAATTCATGAGCTCACACTTTGCTAACCAAGCACAGATCGAAGTGACAGAGATCAAAGATATCCCGCTTTTTTGTGAAGACTATGAACAAACGCCCCAAAGTGTTTTAGACCTTGCCCAAAAGATCGAAGGCGCAGATGGGGTGATCTTTGGGACCCCTGAATATGATCATGATATCCCGGCTGCTTTAAAATCAGTGATCGAATGGCTCTCATGGAAAGTCCATCCACTGACTAAGCGCCCCGTTATGATCGTTGGCGCATCTTTAGGTAATCTTGGTACTGTCCAAGCGCAAGAAAGTTTACGCCGGATCTTGGATTCCCCTGGCTTAGGTTCATTTGTTTTGCCAGGTTTTCAGTTCCTACTTGGGCGAGCAGAATCTGCTTTTGATGAAAAAGGGAATTTACTTGATCCAGGTACGGTATCCTGGTTAGAACAATGCTTTAACGGTTTTATCCACTACGCAAGCGCACTTGAAAAATTACAAAGTGCTCAAAAAGCACAGATCAAAACGTCTAGCATCTCACATTCACTCGATCCGCAACTAAAAAAGCAAGAAGCCAAAAGTGCCTTCCAAGCACTTGATGAGATCGATACTACTACCGGCGCTTCTGAAACTGCCGATATGAGTTTTGAAGAAGCTAATGGGATCAATTTTGTCCTAGATGACGATATTGAATTCAAGCTCCCAGATGATCCTATCAACACTTTGGAGACTACTACTTCACCTAAAGTCGCACCCGAACCGCCTGTTTTAGTCTATACTGAAGATGCTTTGACCAGCGCTTCCCAAACCGAACCACCAAAAAAATCCGCTCCTATTCCAGCAGTCGATACCACTACAGGAGCTTCTGAAAGCTAATGAAACAACAAGCACAACGTTTTATCCACAAAACTTATCGTGGTTTGGGGACAAATATCTACTTTACGGCTTTTGGCAGTGCCAACTCAAAAGATCTTGATGATAGTTATGCTTTGTTAAAAGCATATGAATCAGCATTGACTGTCAATCAAGACCACTCAGAACTGATGGCTGTTAATCAGGCTGCTGGGATCAGACCCATTTCCGTCAGTGATGCGACTTACCAACTGACAAAACTTGCGATCCAGACTAGCCAAGAAAATTTTGGTTTTAACGCCTTGATCGGACCATTAGTCAAGTTATGGAAGATCGGTTTTGAGGGGGCTTTGCTTCCACCTAAAGAGGAGATCACTTCACGCTTGGCTTTGATCGATCCTACACAAGTTGAGTTGGATGATAACGAGTTTTCGATCTTTTTAAAGCAAGCCGGGATGCAACTTGATCTCGGAGCGATCGCTAAAGGATATATCGCCGATCGGATTCAAGATCTCTGGGAAGCTAAGGGGATCAGTAGTGGGATGATCAATTTAGGTGGTAATCTCTTATTGAAAGGACAAGCGCCGCATCATCCTGATGGTTTATGGCGTATCGGGATCCAAGACCCCTTTACTAAACGTGGAAACGCGATCTTATCAGTTAAATTTGGCCCTTGCTCTGCTGTTACTAGTGGGATCTATGAGCGCCTGTTGAAAACTAAGGGGAAAACTTATCATCACATTTTAGATCCTAAAACAGGTTATCCACATGAGAATAACTTAGCTAGTGTCACAGTCTTAACTAAAAGATCAGTTCAAGCTGAGATCGAAACGACACGCCTCTTCTTTTCTGATGGTCCTAAAAAAGACTGGCCGGTAACAGATGATATTTATGGTGCTATTTTTGTCACCAAAGATAAGAAGATCCAAGTTTGTGGCCTTTCACCAAACCAGGTATCCTTACTTGATGATACTTTTGAATTAGAATTTAAATAAAGAATATACTAGAAAACAGGCTGGATCTCAGCCTGTTTTTTAGTGTTGATAGCCAAAAAACCGAGCCACTCGCACTTGCGAGCAGCTCGGTTATGATAATACTATTTCTTTTTGCTCTTTAGAGCTTTGCGTTTAGCTTTTTCAAGTTTACGCTGGCGAGCTTTTTCAGCTCGTTTCTTTTCTTCACGTTCACGTTGGATCTTAAACGGATTGTTGATCACAAGTGTTTGAACAACTGAAAAGGCGTTTGTGATCACCCAGTACAATGAAAGGGCTGCGGGCACATTTAACGCGGTAAAGAAGATGATCAGTGGCATCCCATAAGTCATCATCGTTGTCATCATGTTTTGTTCTGGTTGAGATTTGACACTTAACCAAGAGGTTGCAAACGTAAATAACGCTGCTAAAACTGGCAAGATGAAGTATGGGTCACGCCCACCTAATTGCATCCACAAGAAATGCCCTGTCTTCAAAGTTTCTGACCGGTAGATCGCTTGATATAAGGCGATCAAGATCGGCATTTGAACTAAGATCGGTAAACATCCAGCTACTGGATTGACCCCAGCTTCGGCATAGAGCTTTTGTTGTTCTTCCCGCATCTTTTGCATGGATTCAACATCTCTATCTGGATATTTAGCTTGCAATTCCTTTAATTTTGGTTGCAATTCACTTGTTTTACGCATGCTGCGCATTTGATAGATCATCAACGGTAAGATCACGATCCGTATGATAATGGTAAAGATCACGATCCCCCAGCCATAATTATGACCAAAAATGTTGCTCAAGGCTTCGATCGCCCGAATAAAGTTCCATACGATGTAATGATCCCAGATCCCAGTACTTTGGGCATTGACCGGATCAGTACTACAGCCGCTCAAAAAGAGCATTAAACCTAAAACGCTAATAACAGCGGCTAGTCTTTTCCCTTGCTTCATTTGCATTTACCTCACTTCGCAAATTGATCATCCGACAATACTCTTGCCAAGTGCAAAACATGGATCAAATTCTTCTTTGCATCAGCTGTTGAGATCCCAGCAGCACTTGGGCGCGCGATCACGATAAAATCGCAATCTTGTTTTAGCTGCGGCTTTAATTCAGTCAAGCTCTGCCGAATCCGACGCTTGACCCAGTTACGCGCGACAGCATTCCCGATCTTTTTACCGACGGAAATTCCGACGCGAAAATGCTTTTGCTCGGGCTTTTCGATCATGTAGACCACAAACATGCGGTTCGCACATGACTTACCCTGGGTAAAGACTTCTTGGAACTCCGCTTCTTTCTTGACGCGGTATGATTTTTTCATGACCCATCTCCAAATGATTTGAAAAGTCCGCATACACTAAAAAAGACCACTGACGGTCCAGTGGCCTATGCAGACAATACTTTTCTACCTTTACGGCGTCTACGTGCTAACACATTACGACCGTTGCTTGTACTCATGCGTTTACGGAAACCGTGTACGCGTTGGCGATGGCGTTTCTTAGGTTGGTAAGTTCTTTTCACAACAGAACACCTCCTTTTATACAATGTTACTTAATATCCTACAAAAATCGTAGCTTGATGTCAAGTTCAGACTTACTTTGTAATACTACCATATCTTAGCTAAAATTCAAAGTTTTTTTTCAGTTTTCATGACAAAAAAGTACTACTTTGGCTGTGCTTTTTATGCACATTTTATCCACTTTTACATTTTTTAGCTGTCGATAAAATTTTTACATCCACAGCATAATCCCCAAAACCATCCACAAATCACAGCCTGTCAATATCGACCTGTCAATTTGTAAATAACCCTATGTGTATAACTCTCGCATCTTTTGAATATCAAGGGTTACAGCTTTTGAACTTTTCTGTGAATAACTTTTTAAAATAATTTACATATCCACACTTTTTCACAACTTGTGGATAAGTTAATTAACACCCTGTGATTTATTTTTTACTTTTTTTACCCAACCTGTGGAAAACATTTTTTTTTAATGCTACAATAGGAGCATGAAAAATTAAAAAAAAAGGAGGGATCTTAGTGCTTGATCTTGAAACTTTATGGCAGTATATCCGCGATAAATTCGAAGCTGAATTTTCGCCGATCGCATTTACCACTTGGATCGCATCGGCACGACCACTACAGCTCACCGATAATACTTTAGTCGTTGAAGTGGCCTCTAAATTGCACCAAGACTACTGGAAACAAAATATTATTCCTCAGATCACTTCACTGCTTGCAGATAATCTTTCAACTAAGATCACGATCCTAGTTAAAACGGTCGACGAGCCCAATCCTTTGGCCGAAGCTCAGACCGAACCTAAAGTCAGGTCACTTGAGCCTAAGCTAGCTGCACCTAAAAAAAGCACCCCACTAAATGACAAATACACGTTTGAATCATTTGTGGTCGGTAAAGGCAATCAGTTGGCACATGCAGCTGCACTTGCAGTCGCTGAAGAGCCTGGTGTCTTCTATAATCCGTTGTTCTTTTATGGTGGAGTAGGTCTAGGTAAGACCCACTTGATGCATGCGATCGGGCATCAGATGTTAGAAAATAATCCTAACGCCCGTGTCAAATACGTCACTAGCGAATCGTTTGCCAATGATTTCATCAATTCGATCAAATCTAAGCATCAAGAAGAGTTTCGCCAAGAATACCGCAATGTTGATCTCTTATTAGTTGATGATATCCAATTTTTCTCAGATAAAGTTGGAACGCAAGAGGAATTTTTCCACACATTCAATGCTCTCTACGACGATAAAAAGCAGATCGTTCTTTCTTCAGATCGCCTACCAAACGAGATCCCTAAGCTTCAACAACGCTTAGTCTCGCGTTTCAAATGGGGATTATCTGTTGATATCACCCCACCCGACTTGGAAACGCGGATCGCTATTTTGCGTAACAAAGCTGAAACCGAACACCTTAAAGTCCCTGATGATACTTTAAGCTATATTGCTGGTCAGATCGATTCCAATATCCGTGAATTAGAAGGAGCATTGATGCGGGTCCAAGCTTATGCTAAGCTAAATGGTCAGCCCGTTTCAACGAGCTTAGCGGCAGAAGCTTTACAAAGCTTAAATGGTGCTCCACAAGCCAAAGAGCTGTCGATCGCGATGATCCAAGAGAAAGTTGCTAAGTTTTTCCACGTTACTGTAGCTGAACTCAAAGGAAAAAAACGTGTCAAAACGATCGTCATCCCACGCCAGATCGCAATGTATCTCGCGCGTGAATTGACCGAAGCTTCTTTGCCTAAGATAGGACAAGAATTTGGTGGCAAAGATCATACCACGGTCATTCATGCACATGAAAAGATCAGTGAGGCACTCAAAAGCGATGAAGAGCTCAAAAAAGAGGTCGCTAAATTGCGGGCTGAATTACACAGTTAACAACTGCCTGTGAATTAGTGTGGATAAACCCTAATAGTTATCCACAAGTTATCAACAGGTGATTTCATAGATCATCAAAGGTTTTAGGGCTTTTTCCACAGTATAAACAGCCCCTACTATTACTACTAACTTTATTAATAATATATATTTAACAAACAGGAGGAATTTTGCCTTATGAAATTTACGGTACATAGAACAGCTTTCATCCAATACCTAAATGATGTTCAACGTGCTATCTCATCTAAAGCTGCTTTAGAGATCTTGTCTGGGATCAAACTCGATCTTTCTGAAGATGGTTTAACGATGACAGGAAGTAACTCTGATATCTCGATCGAGACCGTGATCTCGATCGCTGATGAAAATGCAGCTTTAAACATTGAAAAAACTGGGAGCGTAGTTTTACCAGCTCGTTTCTTCAATGAGATCGTTAAAAAGTTACCTGAAGACAGTTTGAGTGTTGAAGTAAATGATCGTTTCCAAGCAACGATCAGATCTGGCTCAGCAGAATTTATCATCAATGGTCTCGATCCAGATGATTATCCACATTTACCAGAGATCGATTCACGTGAACAATTGACGTTACCAGGTGATGTATTAAAACAAGTGATCAATCAAACTGTGATCGCAGCTTCTAAGCAAGAAACACGCCCGATCTTGACGGGGATCCATTTAGCGATCAAAGATGGCCAACTTTTAGCTGTAGCAACCGACTCACACCGTTTGAGCCAACGAAAACTTACTTTAAATGGTGATAGTGCTGCTGATTACGATATCATTGTCCCAGGGCAATCAATGAATGAGTTAGCTAAGATGTTAGGTGATCTAAGCGAAGACATCGAGATCCAGATCTCAGAAAATCAGATCCTCTTCATCTTAGGCAATACGTCCTTTTACTCACGTTTACTTGAAGGAAACTACCCTGACACGGAACGTTTGATCCCTCAAAACTCAACCACAACGTTAGAGATCAATGCACCTACTTTCTTACGTGCGATCGAACGTGCTTCGTTACTTTCACACGAAGGGCGCAATAACGTGGTCAAATTATCGATGCAAGCTAGTGCGGCCAAAGCAACACTTTACAGCAATTCCCCTGAAGTCGGGAATGTTGAAGAAGAATTGACCTTCAACAAACTTGAAGGAAATGATCTAGACATCTCCTTTAACCCTGACTATATGAAAGATGCTTTGCGTTCCTTTGGACAAAGTGAAGTGACCTTGAACTTTACGATGCCACTGCGTCCCTTTACCTTGGTCCCAAGTGAAGCTCAAGGCGAATTCATCCAATTGATCACCCCAGTTCGAACCGTCTAAAATATTTGTGCTTTAGAAGCCAAAAGCGAGTGGTATTTGACCGCTCGCTTTTTATTTTTCTCTAAAAGGTATAAATGGAATTTAGAACGCATATATTCAATTTCTAGGCCAGTTTTATCGTCTAGGGTGTCATAACACTCAGATAGGTCAAATTAGTTCAGAACGCGTTTAATTGGTTTCCATGATTGTGTTTAGTTTTTAAAAAAGGTATAATTTAATGAGTACTAAAAGGAAAGCGAGGCATTTTTTTGAAAGAAGAAATTCACTTAAAAACACCGCATATCACCTTAGGCCAGTTGCTTAAAATTGCGGACTTAGTTTCTTCTGGCGGGCAGGCAAAGTGGTTCTTACAAGAATACGCTAATGACATTTTAGTCAATGGTGAGCCAGAAAACCGTCGTGGACGCAAGCTTTATCCTGGAGATAGTGTTGAGATCAAAGATCAAGGCAGCTATCTATTGAAAGAAAGCTAGCTAAGGCAATGTATTTAGAAGAGCTGGACCTTCGCAATTTCCGTAACTATCAAACGGTAGCGGTCAAATTTTCACCGCAGATAAATGTCTTGATCGGAAAAAACGCTCAGGGCAAGACCAACCTGTTAGAGGCGATCTATGTTTTAGCGATGGCGCGTAGTCATCGGACCAATAATGAGCGTGAGTTGATCAGCTTTAAACAAAAAGAGGCATATTTAAGTGGGCGCGTGATGCGTAAGTTAGGTAGCTTGCCGTTAGAGATCAGTTTGAGCCGTAAAGGTAAGAAGGCCAAAGTCAATCATCTCGAGCAAGCACGCTTATCTCAGTATATCGGTAATTTGAATGTGATCTTGTTTGCGCCAGAAGATCTCAGCTTAGTCAAGGGGTCACCCGCGATCAGACGCCGCTTTATCGATATGGAATTTGGTCAGATCGACCCACGCTACCTCTACAATTTGACGCGGTATCGCACGATCTTAAAGCAACGAAATAATTATCTAAAACAACTCCAGCAAAAAAAGGCGACGGATACGCTCTATTTAGAGGTCTTGTCGGAACAACTAGCGCAATTTGCTGGGGCGATCATTGTGAAACGACTAGAATTTTTAGCGGAACTTGAGCGCTATGCAAAAGAGATCCATAGTCAGATAACACAGGACAAAGAGCAGTTAGCTTTTAGTTATGAAAGTAGTTTGAAAGAACCAAGTCAGGCTACTGAAAATGAAATTACCGAAGCATTAAAAAAAGGCTTTGCAAATTTACAACAAAAAGAAATTTTTCAAGGGACGACCCTTTTAGGCCCACATCGCGATGATGTTGTATTTAAGATCAACGAACAAAATGTTCAGATCTATGGTTCGCAGGGGCAACAGCGAACGACAGCGTTATCGGTCAAATTAGCAGAGATCGAATTGATGAAAAATAAGACAGGCGAATACCCGATCTTATTGCTTGATGATGTGTTGTCTGAGCTTGATGGAAATCGGCAAACACATTTGTTGAAGACGATCCAAGGGCGCGTCCAAACCTTTTTAACGACACCTGGATTAAATGATATCACCCAACAGTTGATCAAAGAACCAAAGATTTTTCATATTGATGATGGCCAGATCTCTGAAAACTCAGAAATGGCTGAAAATCACATCGACTGGATTTCAGAAGATGAAAATAAAGTTGTTACATTTTATCCAAAGAATGAAAAATCCAAGAAAGGACAGTCTACATAGAGATGTAGCGGGTACTAAACGTGACAGAAAAAGAAACGCTTGAAGAAGTAAAGGAAGAAAAAGCAAAAGAATATGATGCCAGTCAGATCCAAGTCCTTGAAGGCTTAGAAGCCGTGCGCAAGCGTCCTGGGATGTACATTGGCTCGACTAGCTCACAAGGCCTACACCACTTAGTATGGGAGATCATCGATAACGGGATCGATGAAGCTTTAGCGGGCTTTGCTGATGAGATCAATGTGATCGTGGAAAAAGACAATAGTATCACGGTCAAAGATAATGGACGTGGGATCCCGGTCGACATCCAAGAAAAAACAGGCCGTCCAGCGTTAGAAACCGTCTTTACTGTGCTTCATGCCGGTGGAAAATTTGGCGGTGGCGGTTATAAAGTCTCCGGTGGTCTCCACGGGGTCGGGGCCTCGGTCGTTAATGCCCTTTCAACGAACTTAGATGTTCAAGTTAGACGTGAAGGAGATACAAATGTCTATGGGATGGACTTTAAACTCGGTAAAGTCGACCATGTGATGGAAGTCGTGGGGCAAAGTCGACCACATGAACACGGGACGACAGTGCATTTCTTGCCTGATCCCGATATCTTTACGGAAACAACTGTCTATGACATCAAAGTTTTGACGACGCGGATCCGTGAGTTGGCCTTTTTGAACAAGGGCTTAAAGATCACGATCGATGATATGCGCCCAGAAGAACCGACCCATGAAGAATTCCACTATGCTGGTGGGATCAAACACTATGTGGAATTCTTAAACAAGGGCAAAGAAGTTCTTTTTGATGAACCGATCTATGTGGAAGGCCAACAAAAAGGCATTACAGTTGAAGTGGCATTACAATACACCGATGATTTCCACTCTAACTTATTGACTTTTACTAATAATATCCACACTTATGAAGGTGGGACTCATGAATCAGGATTCAAGACTGCTTTGACACGTGTTATCAACGATTATGCACGTAAATCGGGCCAGTTAAAGGAAAATGAACCTAACTTGTCTGGTGAAGACGTCCGTGAAGGCTTGACTGCAGTTGTTTCAGTCAAGCACCCTGATCCTCAGTTTGAAGGGCAAACTAAGACTAAATTGGGTAACTCCGATGCTAGAGCGGCGACAGATAAGACATTTTCCGAAACATTCAGCAAGTTCATGCTGGAAAATCCAAATGTGGCACGCCGGATCGTGGAAAAAGGGATGTTGGCTGCTAAGGCTCGTGTCGCAGCTAAACGAGCACGTGAAGTTACGCGTAAGAAAAATGGCCTTGAGATCTCTAATTTGCCAGGTAAATTAGCTGATAACACCAGCAAAGACCCTGAAATCTCAGAATTATTCATCGTCGAAGGGGACTCCGCGGGTGGTTCAGCTAAGCAAGGGCGTTCACGTTTGACCCAAGCTATCTTACCGATCCGTGGGAAGATCTTGAATGTGGAAAAAGCCACATTAGACCGGATCTTGGCCAATGAAGAGATCCGTTCATTATTCACAGCTTTAGGCACAGGCTTTGGAGATGACTTTAACGTGGATAAAGTAAATTACCACAAGTTGATCATCATGACCGATGCCGATGTCGACGGAGCCCATATCAGAACCTTATTGTTGACGTTGTTTTACCGCTTTATGCGTCCAATGATCGACCGAGGCTATGTTTATATCGCACAGCCACCATTGTACCAAGTGCGCCAAGGTAAGATGATCCGTTACATCGACACAGATGAAGAATTAGAAGAAGTATTAGGTCAATTACCACCAAGTCCAAAACCAGTTATCCAACGTTACAAAGGTTTAGGTGAAATGGATGCTGAACAATTGTGGGAAACTACGATGGATCCAGAGAATCGGCGCTTATTACGGGTCGAATTATCGGATGCGATGGAAGCAAATGAAGTCTTTGAAATGTTGATGGGCGATCAAGTTGGCCCAAGACGTCAATTTATCGAAGAAAATGCAACTTTCGTGGACAATTTGGACGTTTAATGAAAGCAGGAGAATAAGTTCTGCACATAATGCACAGAATAGTGTGAATAAACTGTGTATAAGTTAAAAAGTAAGAAAAGAAGTGGAGGCACAGGACGTGGTAGAAGTACCTAACAGAATTAGCAATGTTGATTTATCCAAAGTCATGCGGACCTCATTTTTAGATTATGCGATGAGTGTTATCGTTGCGCGCGCTTTGCCTGATGTGCGTGATGGCTTGAAGCCTGTTCACCGCCGGATCTTATACGGTATGAATGAATTAGGTGTGACTCCGGATAAACCATATAAGAAATCAGCCCGGATCGTTGGGGATGTTATGGGTAAGTACCACCCGCATGGGGACTCGGCGATCTATGAATCGATGGTCCGGATGGCGCAAGATTTTAGCTACCGTTATCTCTTAGTTGATGGTCATGGTAACTTTGGTTCGGTCGATGGTGACGGGGCCGCTGCGATGCGTTATACCGAAGCTAGGATGTCTAAGATCACGTTGGAGATGTTGCGTGATATCAACAAAGACACGATCGATTTTCAGCCAAACTATGATGGGACCGAACGTGAACCTGAAGTTTTACCCGCTCGTTTCCCTAACTTATTAGTCAACGGGGCGACCGGGATCGCAGTTGGGATGACGACAAATATTCCACCCCATAACTTGGCTGAAGTTATTTCAGCTTTGCATGTGTTGATGGAAAATCCCGATGCAACGACTGCCGACTTGATGGAAGCTTTACCAGGGCCTGATTTCCCGACTGGTGGGATCGTGATGGGCAAATCTGGGATCAGAAAAGCTTATGAGACTGGGAAAGGCTCGGTTACTTTACGGGCCAAAGTTGAGATCGAGGAATTAAAAAATGGTCGTGAACAGATCATTGTGCATGAGTTACCATACATGGTCAATAAGGCTAAATTGATCGAGCGGATCGCTGAATTAGCTCGCGATAAAAAGATCGAAGGGATCACCGATATCAAGGACGAATCTGACCGTGAAGGGATGCGCATCACGATCGATGTGCGCCGAGATGTCAGTGCTTCGGTCGTATTGAACAATCTATACAAATTGACCTTGATGCAAACGGCATTCAACTTCAACATGTTGGCGATCGTTAATGGGACGCCACGGGTCTTGAGTCTAAAGCAGATCTTGACCTATTACTTGAAACATCAAGAAGAAGTCATTCGGCGGCGAACACAATTTGACTTGAAAAAAGCGCAAGCACGAGCCCATATCTTAGAAGGTCTCCGGATCGCCTTAGACCATATCGATGCGATCATCAACATCATCCGTAATTCAAAGAGCGGTGATATCGCTAAAGATCGCTTGATGAATGAATATCATTTGAGTGATAAACAAGCCCAAGCGATCTTGGATATGCGTTTAGTTCGTTTGACTGGTCTGGAACGTGAAAAAGTTGAAGCTGAATATCAAAAGACGATGGAAGCGATCGCCGATTACAAAGATATTTTAGCGCACGAAGAACGGATCTATCAGATCATTTATCAAGAATTATTGGAGATTCAAGAGCGCTTTGGCGATGAGCGCCGGACTGAACTTATGGTCGGCGAAGTCTTGAGCATTGAAGATGAAGACTTGATCGAAGAAGAAAATGTCGTGATCACTTTGACGCATAACGGCTATATCAAGCGTTTGCCAACAAGTGATTTTAAAGCACAACGGCGCGGTGGTCGTGGCGTTCAAGGTATGGGCGTGCATGATGATGATTTCATTGAGCACTTGATCACGACTTCGACCCACGATGAATTGTTGTTCTTCACAAATGTGGGTAAAGTTTATCGCATGAAGGGCTATGAAGTCCCAGAATATGGTCGTGCTGCTAAGGGGATCCCTGTGATCAACTTGCTTGACCTCGATAAAGAAGAAAAGATCCAAACAGTGATCAACGTTGAAGCTGCGAAGCGTGATGATTCGCACTTCTTATTCTTCACTACGGTCAAAGGTACGGTCAAACGGACTTCCGTGACTGAATTTGGCAATATCAGAAAGAATGGGTTAAAGGCGATCTCGTTACACGATGGCGATGAATTGATCCACGTTTCGATCACAGATGGTGAGCAAAATATCATCATTGCAACGCATGGTGGTTACGCAGTCAGCTTTGCTGAAACAGCTGTCCGCCCAATGGGACGCTCGGCAGCTGGGGTCCGCGGTATCCGCTTGCGTGATGAAGATCATGTCATCGGAGCTTCGATCTTGCGTTCTGACAGTAAAGTCTTTGTCATCTCTGAAAAAGGCTTTGGTAAGCAGACACCAGCTAGCGAATATCCGATCAAAGGCCGTGGTGGTAAAGGTATCAAGACCACAAATATCACTGCTAAAAACGGTAATCTCGCTGGTATGACAACGGTCAATGGGGATGAAGACATCATGGTCATCACTGATAAGGGTGTCATGATCCGCTTTAACCTCGCTAATGTTTCTCAAACTGGTCGGGCTACACTTGGGGTCAAGTTGATCAACTTAGATGATGATGCTACGGTTTCAACAATGGCTAAAGTCGAAGCTGAACCCGTCGAAGAAGAAGAAACGACTGAAGAATAAAACTGTGGATAATTAAAATTTATTCTAAAAATAATTTATCCACAAAAAAATCCACGGTACTCTTAAGAGTGCTGTGGATTTTTTGTCTATAGCTAATTATTTACGGACAACACTGATCCGTTCTTGGATATGGTCACCATTTTGGATCTCATCTGCCATGGCAAGCGCATAATCAGCATAACTGATGATGCTTTCACCACGATCGTTAAGGGTCAATTCTTCACCAGCGAGGATGTATTCACCCGTACGTTTTCCGTCAACTTGGAGATCGGCAGCTGGACTGATGAAAGTCCAAGCAACATCATCATGTTTGCGTAATTCGGTTAAGGCATCAGTTTGAGCTTTGGCTAAAGCGTAAAATTCAGCTGGAAAATCTGGAGTATTGACTAACTGAGTCTTGTGTTCTGGATCAACATAGAGGCTACCGGCACCACCAACGATGACCAAACGCTTATCTGTCTTGCTCAAAAGCGAGGTTAGGTGTTTGATAACGTCAACGTGAAGATGAAGTGTTTCTGGTCTTCAAGTTCCAAACGCAGAAACAACGATCTCAAATTCAGCAAGATCGGCTTTAGTGAGATCAAACAGATCTTTTTTAATGTATGTTTGTGCCCCCGTTGTATTTTCATCTCTGCGCCCAAAACCACTAACATCATAGCCACGAGCAACTAATTCCTTGATAACGTGGCCAGCGATCCGACCATCAGCACTAATTACAGCAACTTTTGTCATAATAAATTCCTCCATTTGGTTGTAACTTTTGTTATTACATCTGTTTGATGATCTTAGTCTAGCTTCTTTTTAATGTAATGTCAATAGTTACAACTAGAAAATATTTTATTTTTTTGTGTTTACCTATAATTAGCGGAAATAATTTTTT
>ERZ808040.465-NODE-465-length-35411-cov-7.945888_pt1 | contig 35411 bp, 34 predicted proteins | sample MGYA00380191_ERZ808040 | MGnify/ENA primary metagenome ERZ808040 (study PRJEB31490, sample SAMN06133395) | mouse gut metagenome | isolation source: J6 | host: mice | place: China: Chengdu | collected 2015-05 ...
GCGAGTGTAGCTCATCTGGTAGAGCGCCACCTTGCCAAGGTGGAGGTAGCGAGTTCGAGCCTCGTCACTCGCTCCATAAAAATTTCAAAAAGGAGTGCTAAAGCACTTCTTTTTGAATATAATATTGTGTCTGGCGCCATAGCCAAGTGGTAAGGCAAGGGTCTGCAAAATCCTGATGCCCCAGTTCAAATCTGGGTGGCGCCTCCAATGCGAGAGGGCGGGCTGCGGCCCGCCCTCTGTCCTTTTCCAAGTAAATACCGGGGTGTGGCGAAGTTTGGTATCGCGCTTGGTTCGGGACCAAGAGGCCGCGGGTTCAAGTCCCGCCACTCCGACCAACTTTTAAGGCTTAAAACATTGCGTTTAAGCCTTAAATTTTTATTTGTGCTCACTTTTTCCTTGCACTGCTTTTTGGGCTTTCAGCTCAGGTAAACAAAAAGGGTAAACAATTTTGGATTTTTTCGTATTAGAGAGGCCAGGGAGCTTCCCCTGACCTCTTTTTTACCAACAGAGAAAAGCCGGAGCAATCCGCCCCGGCTATCCCTATACCCTTTATGCAGATTCTTTGTATCCGTTGACGTATTCGACCAACCAATGGAGAGACTGGATGGGGAGTTGTCTAATCAGATCGTCCACGCCGTGCCCCTCCACAACGAACCGCCTCCAGTGGATATAGCTGCTTTGGTAGTTTCCAAGCCAGTAGGGAGCGAGGCCACAATCCAAATTCGTGGGATAGGAATTTTTGCCCTTGTCCTGGAAGAAGAACGGGAAAAGAATGTTGTTGATCTCCTGCGGCGTGGCGGCAATCCGGCAGCGGGTTTTGGCCTTCCCCGTTGCCGTCCTCCTTCCAGATATCGCTTACAGTGAAGCCAATCCACATCTTATTTCCGTTCGTGGTCAGCGTGACCATATCCGCCAGCGCAGCAGCCAGAGCTAAAGCCGTCCTTGCATCCGAGTGGAGAGTGCAAGCCTTGTCCAGCTTAACGGTGACGCTGGCAAAGTCATCCTCCATGCTGGGCGATTTCTGATACTTCACGTCCAGCACGCCGTCCATATTCTCTTTAGCGGCAATGATCCCGTTGAGGATCGTCCTGTACCTCTCCCACGCTTCGGAGTTGATACCGACTTCGGGATCGTCGCCCCAATCCTTCAGCAGTTCATCCGTGTGCATGGCCTCGGCGGTTGCCAGCAGCTTTTCAGCATCCGCCTTGAACTTGTCAAACCTGTTTTCCATTTCCGCTTACCTCCTACGTGTTGTGGTTTGTTGTGTGGCGTGTTCGCCTCACACTATGTAGACAGAGCAAAAGCCGCCTTTGCTAATATCAAACTTGAATTTTATTCAGAACTTTTTGAAGCCCTCTGTAAGCCCCACAGGAGGCCGCAGGAGCCTCTTTAAGTCCAGAAGGAGGGAAGCAGAAGGCCACCAGCGGCCCCAGAACGGGCAAATTCGCCCTGTTTTCCAGTGCCTGAGCGTGTCCAGGCATCCAAGAGGGTAGAGATACCGCTCAGAATCGACCTATACACGCAGAGAAACAGGCTTATTTCCCCCTAAGAAATGAGCGGGGGCAGATCGCCCCCGCTCTTGTCATGTCTCAGGAAATACAGTAGATAAATCAATGGTGCAATCGTCCAGGATACCAACACGGACAGAGGAATCAGCACCATAGGCGGCAGCACGGTAATACCCATCTTTCAAAGTGTAGACCGATACCACACGGGCAGCAGGATCAACGATCCAGTATTCACGGACTCCAGCACGTTGATATAGGTTGAACTTAACCAGGCGGTCATATTGAGCGGTGCCAGGTGAAAGAATCTCAATCACCATATCAGGAGCACCATGGACACCGCGCCGATCAACCTTGTTTTGGTCGCAGATAACCATTAGATCAGGCTGAAGGACTGTATCAACGCTTTCTGGGCTGTCCCCTTGTTCCTCGAAGATACGAACATCAAAAGGCGCTGTATAGACATCACACCTTTTTCCATTAAGGTAATTATAGAGCTGTGCTGATAGGGCTACGCTAATTTTCTGGTGAATATCGGTAGGCGAAGCCAGTGCTACCGGCTGGCCGTCATATAGTTCATAGCGCGTGTTATCGTCCCAAGCCAACACATCAGCATAGGTGTAGCGGCGTTCTTGCGGTAATGGTGCCATTGGTCAAACCTCCTTTTGTTCGGTATCGGTGGCTGAATCAGTTTCCACGTATTCCATTATATCCCCAGGCTGACAATGTAAAGCGTGACAAATCTTTTCAATTGTGCGTGTATCAATAATACCCGTATCATTCTGAAGTTTTTGAAGAGTAGCTTGCCCTATCAATCCCTCCTTGCGAATTTTATAGGTAGTGTACCCATGTTCCTTTAATAGCGCAAATAGTTTTGCATATCTCATCCCCATGGTTCCATCTCCTTTTGAATACTTTTATATAGGCGCACCTCTCCCATTGTCCTCATTATAACACGGAATGTACACTAAAGCAAGGGTGTATTTTCAACAATAATATGTCCTAAAGTTTGTGCATAATTCCAAATTGACTATGCCCTCAAGTTAGGGTATAATAATAATCAGAAAGGGGCACGAGAGAAGCCCCACAAATTGAAGGAGGTTCACACAATGTCTACCATCGAAATCGTCAGCAAGATCGAAGCCCTGAAAGAGTGGGAAGCCTTGGCCGCAGAAGCCGCCGCAGAGATTGAAGCCCTGAAGGACGCCATCAAAAAGGAGATGGACGGGCGAGGCGTTGAGGTGATTGAGGTGGGCCAGTACATCGCCCGGTTCACCACCGTACAGAGCAGCCGCTTTGATACCAAGCGCTTCAAGAATGAGCTGGGCGAGGACGTGTACAAGCGGTTCTGCAAGGAGACAATCAGCCGCCGCTTTACCATCAGCGGATAAAGAAAGGCCGCATACCTAAACACCCTGACAAAGTAGATAGGTAAGCAGCCCGGACACCACCACAGGGGCGGGTCAAATACAGTATACCACGACCCGCCCCCTTTATCAACTAAATAATTAAAGGAGACGGAAAAATGAACGAGTACATGGACAAAGCCCTGAAGATCGTCGCTGAGTGGAACGCCAAGAGCGGCGAGGAGCGGTACAACTTCTGTCGGAACTGCGTGCTTAAAGGCATCAGGGAGGGGCGGCGGCTGGCCCACGGTGACGAGCTGGGCGATGCAATCAACACCACATATGAGATCGTTGCCGGGAAGTTGATGGGCGCTGACAAGCTGGCGGAGAACATCAAGCGGCAGGCCAACAAGGGCTTTACCGACAGTTTGGCGGGCATTGTCAGCAGGGCGGCGAAGGCTACGCTTCAAAGGGAGATCGACCGGGAAAAGCGGGATAGTGTAGTCATCAGCGACACGGCCACCAATGGCAGCGGCGAGGAATACAGCCTCTTTGATACCGTCGCAGGAGCCGCCGACACCGAACGCAGCGCCATCATCCTGGCTACCATGACGGACTTTTACAACGGGCTGGACAGCCGGAACAAGACCATCTTCAACGGGATGATGGAGGGCAAGACCGAGCGGGAGATCGCCCCCACCGTGGGAATCACGAACATCGCCGTACATAATCGGATGGTTAAAATCCGTGCAGCACTGGCGGAAATGCTCTAACAGACCAAGACAGGGACAGCCCCCGGACATAGCACCGGGGGTTTTCCCTTGTCCTTCCAGCCACCACAGCGCCACCACAACCCACGGGAACAGGAGAACATCAGCGGGATAACACAGGGACGGCATGACCACGGCCACGCTCAAAGGCCGGCACGTCAGCGGTCAGGGCAGAGGCGGGCGGGAGGCCACCCACCATATAGGGGGGGTGCTTAACATTTTCAAACATTTCCGTACCACCTCAAAGTGGTATAGTACCCCCATCTACACACGTAGCCCATTTCCCCAAAGCCCATCCGAGCCGAACATCGTCGGATCATGTCGAGGACAACAAAGCGTCATCCTATTTTATTGGGACAAACAACATTTCATCAAAAAAGCTCAAAAGTTCACACCTCAAAAATAATTTATCGCTTTTGAGGTGATAAAATTTGATTTTGACACCCCTCAAAGCATTGAAAACACTGGGTTTTTGAAAATCGCCCCTTCATTTGGCCGAAAAAGTTATCAAAAATCAACTTTTCAGTTTTGAGATTTTTGCGTTCTGCTGCCTCGCTGTCGCTCGGCAGTTGCTTTAGACCTTGTGGCAGCAGAACACCGTGCTTCAGCCAAGTCGCCGAACGAGCGGGCGGTTTACCTGAGTATGGCTGTACCCCGTTTACTCATCGGTTTTGTTACAGTATTTGCTGAAAACCTTATATAAACCACGCTCGATCCGTTGCTTGGCACGTAAACGTGCTTCCTCATCAATGAATACAGGATGAAAGTCACGCTCAAGGATCTCCTTGCCCCCGATAATCACCTTCCGTTGGGTCATTGTGTACCCGATAACCCCATCCATTTGGCAATACGTCTTCATTATCTCCTCATCACTCAACTGAATTATCCCCCTTGTGAACGATTATTTGACAAAAATTCCTAAGACGTTTTTTTATATCGAGGATATGATTATATCTAATTTTCAACAAAAGTCAACAAAAAACGAGCGGGCGGGAGAAGTTGCCATCTTCCGCCCACCCCATTAAGGTCGTCTGAGATACCGGGAAATCTGATTCAGATTGTCTCGTGTAATATTTCTTACTTCGTCAGCGATAGTCTTCCCGTCTGGGGATGGAACACTGATGTAGATGTCCCCCTCGTTGACAGTGATTGTACGGCTGTTGTCGGTAGACACGTTGCTGGTAGAGCTACTGCCCTCGGCAAATCCTTTCGGCCAAAGGCTGTCCGTATTGACTGGCATAGCCATAACTGACCTACTGAAAGCATCTGCCATGGCCTTAAAGCTGTCAACCTGTGCCGCAAAGCTGTCCTGCTGGTCGCTGGTCAGGATCAATTCACCATTTTCAGCCTTTACATAGCGTTCATTCGGCTTCAAAGGCTTTTCACCCACAAATCCGCCTGTGTGATAGCAACTGTAAAGCAGCTTGCCAACATTGGATGGATTGAGCAAATCGTTGTCAATGTACCACGCTCCGGTCGGCTCATCGCGGTGCGCCACGACACCATAAGAAGCAAGGGTAGCCCCCATCTGCAACGCCTGATCTTCCAGTCGCTTCTGTGTCGCTTTGTCCGCCGTGTGCCACTGAGCACTTAGCGCCCGCATCTGATTTACAACATCGCTGACCGCTTTTCGCTTGGCCTGCTTCATGTCCTCGTCACTGTACGATGTATCAGTGTTCACCGTACCAACAACGTTGGGCATAGAGCCGCCAATTCCATTCCCACTGGCACCGGAAGTGCTGTTGCTGAGGTTGGAGATCTGTGTTGTCAACGACTGAATCTGAGCTGTGATTTTGGCAATATCGCTCTCAATGCCGCCCATGATGGCCGTTACAAAATCCCCGTACCGGGACGCAGCCTCCTGAGCCGCCTCCCATGCCGCCGTGATCTCGCTGTTCAGGCTGTTACCGTACTCATAGTTCCAGTCCAGCAGCTCCTGATAGAGCGTGCTCCAGTTCTCCTTGATATACTTGATCGCCATATCATAGAGCTTCTGCGTAGAAGAGATACTTTCTTCCAGCTTCTCAATCTCCGCATCCTTCTCCTGCTCATAGGCTTCATATTGCTTATCAAGGGCGTCCTCGGTCACGTCCATGGCGTGGTCAGCCTGGAAATCAGCCAAGTCCTTTTGTAGCTCGGCCAGCTCCTCCTCCAACGCCATCTTCTCGGCCTGAGCCTTGCGGCTATCATCCAGGCTGAGAGCGTCGATTTTGGACTGGAGCTTGGCAATGGCTTTCAGCTTGTCGGCCAGCTCATCCTCGTACTCAACGTTCTCCTTCTCTGCCCGCATCGCCTCTTTCAGTTGGTCAACGTAATCTTTGACCGCCTTTTTTGCGTCGTTCAGAGCGTCGATCTGCTGCTGAATACGGTCTTTAAGCATATCCATGACGTACTTGACGAGATCGTCACAGCCGTCCTTCATATCCTCCAACTCGTCCAACAGATCTTCCAGAGCATCTTTCTGATCTTCGAGCTGCTCTTTCAGCTTGTCCATCTTCTCAGCCGCCGCCCCTGCCGTCTGGCCGATGCCGGCCACAGCGGTTTCAGCGAGAGACTGAATAGCTTGGATGTTGTGCAAAGCCGCCTGATACTGTGAACCATTGAGCAGCCCTGTCTGCTGCATCAGCGCCAGCTCCGCATACACCAGCCCCCAGGTGGAGTTGGTGGCCTGCGTAGTGGCGAAACACAGCTGGTCAAGACTCTCATTGGATGCCCCGGTCGCCGCCAGCCGTAGGCGCTCCACATAGGAAAGCGCCTGCTCCACGGCCAACTGTCGGGTTTTCGCTTCAATGATGCCATTGATCCGCTCACGGTTGATGACCAGCTCATTATTCTCATTGATGAGCATTTGCATATACTCAGTGCCCAAATCTCTGATTGCTTGGAACGTATCAATCGAGATCCACCCATCGTTGTCAGCAAACTCCTGGGCCGCATCAGACAGCACACTTTCTACATTCTGAATGCTGTCTACCGCGTCATTTGCTGCATCCGCCATAGCAATCAGAGTGTCAACGATGTCGCTCCGTGCACTTTTGATAGACGACTGAAGTTCCCACCAACTGTCGGAGTTTTCCCGGTTGGCCTCCACCATGTCAATGGTAGTCCCGATCAGCTCCTCTGTTTCCTTCCTCAAAACGTTGGTGGCTTCCTGTAACGTGTCATATTTGCCCTTAGTGGTTGCGGACAGCTCATTGATCCGCTCCATATTGCGAATGAGGATGGTGTTGTTAGCGGCATCGTAATCATACTCGATCCCACGGGCAGACAGCGTTTGCAGATTGGCGCTAATCAACTCACGCCGGGACTCAGCCAGCGCATGGAGCGCCGTCTGCTCCTTTTCGTACATCTGGATGAGTAACTTATGGTGCTCAATTTGAGCGTCAAAGTCATTGCCATCCAGAAGATCCGCCTTTGCGTTTTCACGTTCAATATCATCCTTGATCCGCTGTATGGCTTGTAGCTTTTCATATAGCGCATCCAGCTCCGCCTCATACTTTTCAACGTCCTTGCCGGACTTGGAGGTCGAAGAAGACTTGGAGGAAGAACTCGGCTTGAATTTATAAGTGGATGTGCCTGTAAATGCAGCAGATACAGAGTTTTTAAGCGAACTAACTATATCCCGCGCTTCCTTCTCAGCATCGGCCTTAATGCTATCCATCTGGTCGATCATATGGAAACCAGCAGCCGTTCCACTTGCAATCGCTTCCTTAGCGGTAGCAAGCCTTGACAGAGCAGTTGTACTTGCCCCAGCTGCCGCCGCAATCGCAATCAAGCTATTGACGCTATCAGTGCTGTCCAGCGAGTTTTGATTGCACAGAATCTGTTCCATACGCAGCGCGGCAACATACTTCTCCGCCCACTGTGCGGCATCACCCTCACCAAGCAGTCCCTGAATTTCATTGAGGAGCGCCGTAAGTGAGTCTTCCGTGGCGTTTGTCAAATCATAAGTTGCCAGAATATTCTTCGCCTTGGCGTCCGTAATCAGCCAGTGTGCGTGTTCAGCAGCATTGGCAACACCAGCCTCCTCCAGCATAGCGGCAATTAGATTTTCGTCGGCGTCTGCTAAATCAACGGAAGCAAAACGGGCTTGGATAAGAGCGGCTATCATCTCCTCCATAACTTGGCCTGTCTCGTGTGATCCGCTCTTCAGGGCGGCGAGTTTCTTGATATACCCGTCAATGCCGGACACATCGGAAAACTCGTCTGCAATCTTGCCCAAGGTAGTGTAGGTGATGGCACCGTCTTTGTTCAGCTCATCAAAGGCGGCTTTGAGGGTAGAGATGCTTTTTTCGGCTAAAGTCAGGCTGTCGCTCACAAGAACGGAGTTAAAAGTCTTTTGCAAGGACGTGGCGGTTTTCAGGCCGGAGCTGTATGCCTCCAATTCGTCACGGAGCTGGGGATAGGCTTTGAGCAGCGCTTCCAGGTTGGCATTCTCATCTGAGGTAAGCCAGTTATCCAGATTGCCAGTTTTCAATTGCCCCATTGCGTCCTGCAAGACATTGACCTCATCATTGAGGGAGAACAGTGCAGTTTTAAGCTGATTCACGTCCTCTATGCCGCCAGTCTCCACCGTGGGCAGCTTGATGGCACCCAGATCAGCCAGCAGGGAGATCAGATCCTCTACCGTGACGCCATACCCAGACGCGGCAGTTTCCAGAGCGGCATATGCGGCCTGCTCCTCCTCCGAAAACCCGCTTAGGTCGTCGGCGCTCTCCGACAGAAGACGGTAATTGCCGATCCGCTCTTGAATGATGTTACCCTCTTTATCGGCAAAAGCCTGGATGGTGCCCAGAACGTTGGTAATGGAGCCAGTATCGTTCTCAATATCGGCCATTAGCTGGAGCTTTACCCTTGCCTTGCTCGACTCATCCTCTATGGCGGCAATCAGGTTTTCGAGGTAGGCTTTTACGCCGGGATCGTCGGTAAAGTCAGTCCCTTCCAACGCTGTGGAGAGAGAGTCGATCAGGTTTAGGGCTGTCTCTTGGGCGTCCAGATCATCAGCGGCCAGCGCCTTTTGAAATGCGTTTTTTGCAGCGATGACTTGATTGGCGACGTCGGAATACTCAGGCGAGGCCGCAATCGTCCAGCGCACATAGTCATCGTAGATTTGCTCATAGTCGGCAAAAATGCTGTCAACGCGGGCGAGCTGAGTGCTAAACTGATCTGCCACGCCGTCCAGGAAGGAAGCTGTGTCTTTATCCAGCTCGACACCCTCCTTACGCAACTCCTCTCGGAGTGTGCGGAAATCGGTGGCAAGGCTGTTCAATGTCTCTTTCGCGTCCTCGGCATCAGCTGTGACCGTAATCATGGAGTTGTACTTGCTCACGGAGTTACCGGGGATCACCTCAAGAGTGGCATCCTGGTATTTCGCAACAATGTCCTTGATTTGCTGCTCAATAGTGCTGTCATTGAGTACGACGCCGGAAATGGCGTATGTGTTCGCCTCCTCCATGGCAGTAATGGCATCCTTGATGGTGGTGGCGTACTTGTTCAGGTTCTCATTTGCCATCGCCACGGTGACGCCGCTGAGTGCCCGTGCCGCCTCGTCCGCGCTCGTGGTCAGGAGGTCAAGTTGCTCAATCTCTCCGCCGTACAGATCCATGAGCCTATCCTGGATGGACAGCAGATCAAGCCGCGCTTGATATGCCTCCTGCTCAGACAGATTGCCAGAGTCGAGGGAGTCCTTTAATTCTGCAATTTTGTCTGCGTAATCGTCAATGGAGTCGGCAGTATCTTGGTAGGCATTTCCAGCGTCTATCGTGGCCTGCCGTGCTTCCTCCTGCGCCTGCTCATACGCCTGGTACGCTTGCACTAACCCCGTAAGGAGGGCAATACCTGCTGTCACCCATGTCAAGGGGTTTGCAGCCATAGCAAGAGCCAACTCCTTGAAAGCACCAGCCAACCCCAGCGTTGTCCCGGTAGCTGTACCCTGTGCCCCGGCCAACCCCAACGTCTCCAGCTTTGCCTTGGCCTCTGCCGAGGATAGCCCGGATGCCGTCAAAATCTGCTTCATCTGTGCAGTGGAGAGGGCTTTGGTGGAAAGCAGCAGCTTCAGCTGTCCGTCATCCAGCCCTTTGACCAAATTGCCGAGGTTTTTCAGAGCTGTTCCCGTAAGAGCTGTGGTATCCTCCGTCTTGCGCAAAATGTTCAAGGCAGTCCCAAAATTTTTTACTGTCTGGGTGGCTACACCAATTTTGCTCACAAGGAAGTCAAAGCCCTTGAACAGGCCAGCGGCGGTCAAACTGAGGAGCGTCGCTTTGAGCAGCCCGGTCTTGTCAATGAAGTTGACCATCGCTGTTGTCGCATCAACCAAATCTTTAGCAAGCCCAGTGTCCACATTGTCTAACACCAAACCTTCAAGGGCTGCTTTGAGCGAATTGGTCTTGGCCTCCAGAGAATCCTCATACGCCTGGAACTTCTGCATCGCAGTGCCGGCACTGTCAGCTGCCACGGCGGACATTTCAAGCGCCCGTGAATAGTTGTCCAGCAAAACGATGAAATTTTCTCTTTGCCGGGTGCCCGCCGCAGCTACGGCAATAGCCGATTTCTCTAAGCTGGTAAGGTTGCCCCATCTGGTGTTAAGCTCATCCAACACATCGGTCACGGATCGGAAGTCACCCGCCGTGTTGCGCAGTTCAATCCCGAACTCGTGCAGAATTTTCTCGGTGTCATTCAGGCTTTCGCCGGTTTCGTCATCAATAAACTTTCCAATTTTGATGTTTTGGACGCGGGCGAACATGGTTTTTAGGCTTTCACCAACAGTTTCGGCACTTTTTTGAGTTGTTTCTTCAATAGCGGTGATGTAGCCGATGAGACGATCCATATCAACACCAGCCATATTTGCGGATGCAGCTGTCCGCGCCATAGAAATAGATAAGTCGTCCGAAGACACAGCCGCCTTGAGATCAACAGCAGTAAGTCTGTCCACGATACCAGCGGCGGCATCGGCCTCCAGTTTATAGCCCCGGAGGGCGCTTGTCAAGTTCCGAGTAGCCGCTTCAGAACTCATCTGTCCGACTTTGCTCAAAACCATAGCCTGTTGGATTAGCTCAGTCGTCTCAGCGGCGGTCTTACCCTGCCGCAACCATTGATCTGCAGCATCGGAAACCTGCATAGTGGTCGCGCCCACCTCTTGGGCGAGGTCATTGTACTGGCCCAAGAGGTCATAGGCATTGCTCGTGCCGTCCCCGGTCGCTAAGGCGAGACTGGTAGCAGCCGTATCCAGTTCGGCAACAGTCTCAGCGGCCTCCCGTGCTGTCTTTTTGAGGAGGGATAGCGCCTCATGTGCCAGATTGACTTTCATCGCCATGCCGTCAGCCGCTGTGCCTGCCCTGTTCAAACGTTCGGTAAGGTTGTCTACCTCCTGAGCGCCGTCTACGTTCACACCAGCGGTGGCCTCGACAGATGGGATCTGCCCAAGTTGGGATTTGATGTTCTCAACGGTTCGCATCGTGTCCAGAACACCGACAATCCGAGCCTCGGACTCATCCAGTTTCGATACAGCACTGGCAATCTCCCTTTGGGTGGCCTCCCTATCCAACCTTCCCCTCACCTTGACACTGCTGCCGGATAGATCGATGGCTCTAAGGTCGTTTTTAAGCTGCCGGACGCTCTCTGTTTTATTCAGTCCAGCCTTGAGCTGAATGGTTTCGTTTTTGAGCTTCGCTTGAAGCTGTGTTAGCCCTTGCTGGACGTTTTGCAGCGATCTTGTGAGATCAAGTGCAACAGAAATAAGTATCTGAAGTTCATTATCTTCCAACACAATCGCCTCCTTTGGTTATACGGTAGTGCCCCTTCGCACCGCAGTACAGTTCGGTCTTATCAAACTGTTGTTTCATTCGTTTTTCCCTCACTTTAACTTGACGCCCTGCCGTTGCAATCCTTTCCTCAGTGCGGCAACGTGAGCACCACTCTTTTTCAAGTTCTCCACCGTTTTTGTAGTAAATGGCCGTGCCTTTGCATCCGTCCAGTAGTCATACCCTGCCCCGTGCGGATCGTAAACACCGTGCTCCACAATGTCGGCCAGCGATGCAGAACCCGGTGTAGTGGAAAGGCCATCATGGCGGTTAATGCCGTTCAAATAGGGATTGGGTTCAGTCACGTTGACCACCGCGAGGGTGCCATCGGTAACAGTCCCCTGCACATTGTCTGGATCTAACAGACCGCCATTGTCCCAGCGGCGTCCATACCTACCGCTTGTGGGCATTCGATACACTTCCTCGTAGATTGCCGCGCCCTCTGCATCGCTGACGGCCTGCAAGACCTCTTTTGACAAGGCGCTGTCAATTTTCGGCACAAGTTGTTGCTGTAATTTTTCCAACATTTTTTCAAGTCCCATTTTCACCACCTCATCGCCGCCACTGACGTTGGCATTTCCTGTTGAGCATCAGGAGTCGGCTTGGATCTCCAGCTTTTACAGCCGACCTAAGCTGCTCTCCAGGATGGAAAGTAATTTTTGGATAATCGTCAATCTTGCGCCGCTCTCCGGTGCGAATATCCCGACTCACCCATCCTTTTGACGTTTTAACTTCAAATGCACCGAATCCTCGCAAAATTACCTTTTCTCGTCTGGATAGTGCCTCACCGATTACCTGGAAGACATCATCAATCGCCTCGGCTACTGTCTCTGGATTATAGTCCAGTTTATCCAGCGCAGACACAATATCACTTTTTGTCATAAGATCACTCCATTCCATCCAGCTTCTTGTCGTAATCGGTCATAAAATCTGTCAACCTCTTAAGTTGCCGCTTTGTCAATAGCCTACGGCCACCCTTAAAGGCATAAAATTGAGCCTCGCTAAGTCCAACCTGAGCCGCAAAAAATTTGCCCACCATCCCGCGCCGCTCCAAAAAGCTGTTGACCTGTTCCATAACCTGTGCTTGTTCTTGCATACGTCCACCTCCTCGAACGTCCGTTTTTTCTGACAAAAAAGCATAATTGAAGCAGCCCAGCCGAATGACCAGGCTGCTATCTATGTCAAAGGGGCAGTGATCCGGGATAATGTGCCGGCCTATACCCCTCCTATTATCTAAGGCCGCATTCCGTCAAAAGTCGTTGCTTTTTTGTGTAAATGTAACAAAAATGCAATATTACTTTTGTGCATTGTTGAGTTGCTTTGCTATGTGACGGACAATGGTTCGCACTTGGCCTTCGGATAGCCCATGTGACCGCTGAACATCCCGCTTGGTCATTCCCATAGCTAAATCACGAGCAATTGAGCGCTCCTTCTCACCCGTGATACAATCTAAAAAATCGTTCTCAAAAGTGTAATCGTATGGTGCAGGCAAAAAGCCTGTCTGGAACGATAGAATCTCAGCAACCTCTTCGTCTGTGTACGGTCGTCCGCTGTCATCGGCCAAATAGGGTAGCTGCAAATCAGACAACGATACTATATTGCATTTGCGGACAGAGCGATAATACCTACGCTTCAGACCTTCCTCACTGTATGCGCGGGGAGCATCTACCAATGGTGCATCTGGAGCAGACAACAGATAGTCACCAAAGCCGTCAATCTCTCGCCATGCGGTGCCAAAATATCTGTACCCAGACTGCTTTGTACGAGCAGGAAGGCCGCGCCATGTGGCGTCAATAAAATCTGCATAGCGTTCGATCAGAGCATCGTGCCGCTTCCGCCACTCAGACCCTGGAGCGCACAGCTTATTGACGATCTCGTATCGGCTCCGATAGGCCAGCAACGGCGTATGCTTATCATCCGGGCGGTTTCCGCAGACGGAACAGGTGATGGCTCCGTCTGCCTGGATAGTGCTCGTCCGCCATTTTTTGCAAGTGCTACAAAACCAATATGCCATCTTGCCCACAAGCTGCAGTACATTTTGTGGCGTCACTTTTCTGGGTAGCGCCCCCTCATCTATAATGATCATTGTTTGTTACACCACCTCTGAAAATCAGCCAACCAATCAGGCTTTGAGGTGCTGCTTTTCACCGCTTGACGACGTGCTTTCCGACGATCTATTATCCGCTTGTTATACTCTGTCGCCCAGAACTGTTCTACATCAGTTAAGGACAGATTAAAGTTATGGCCGGCCAATACCTTGCCGCTGGCGGTATCCGTAATTCGATAGCCCCGTAGCGGAGGAGGATGCTTTTTGAGTCTTCGGCAATGATCCCCAGGCGTAACTGTAACGCCGTGTTGCAGACGGTAGCCCAGTCTGGCAAGGCGTTTGTATAGCCGCCACTCAAGGTGTGTAGTGTCGTTTATGGTGTCAGTGCGGATTGACATAATATCCCCCCTTGTTGTTTGTGAGGATTTGAGGTGCTTTCTGTGCACACTCGCCCTCTCCGTTCAAAACCCATCCCGAACATATTTTTGTAACTATTTTGTAACTATTTCCGAACTTTTTGGCTGGTTAAATCGGTGCTTCACTGGGGCGAACAAGTCACAAATCTGAACAATCTCGATGATTAGTCCGAATTGCTGACCGAACATGGTCTTGGCAGTTCATCCAAGTCGTGTTTGCTGAATGAATAGGCTTCTGTTTCGATGCAAGTTAATGTGCTTAACGTGGCCGTCAGCGGATTCTTTTTGTCATACATCAGCTCCGGGACGCTCCATTTCCGTAAGAATGTTTCACCATCTGTTTGTGCATAATCCGGGCCTATTTTAGCTTTAAACGCCTTGAAGATCTCTTTGTAAAGGTATTTTTCCCGCCCTCTTTGCTCATCCAAACCGATAAACGAGTATCGGCGCTCCCAATGTTGTGTTCCGTCATCAAATCCCAGTGCTACCTTGTAAGAAAAGCTCCTTTTGTCAAAAATCGTGAAGAAAAAATATGGTTTTGCAATCGCCGCCCTGTTGCCAAAGCGTTTGTTAAGTCCTTCCGGAACCATCGCCACCGCCCAAGAGAAATTGTTAGCCCGGTTCTCAGTCAAATGGTCGCATACAAGCCCATTTTTTCTCAGTTCCAAATGGTTTGCAATCAGCTTTTGGGCAAACTGATACCCACCTTGACGCGGTTCAATATCTGCAAGGCCATTAAGATTTTGATGATATTGGCACACAATTTCTGCAAAGGCGATTGCCACACTCTGCTGGAGATCTGACACCACGCAGACCAGCATGGGATTGTTTTGCTCGATTTCTTTGCCTCTTGTGCCCGGATTAACCTTCCAACCGATAGCAGAACGGCATATTCCGGCATAGAGCCGTGGATCATACTCCGTAAAAAATGCTTTCCCATTGAACTGGGCCCGTATATGATCCCCCTCAATAGCAAGATAACCGTTTTTGTAAATCGGTATCCGCTTTTCGGCGGGAAACAGGTTGCTTTCGCGGAAGTCATACAATTCCAAACCATCGTTTGAGGTTATAATTGGTTTACTCATGATTTTCTTCACCCTCCCATGTTTCGTTCCCATTGGTTTGCTATTGTATAGATCCAAAATTAGATTTTGGGCACGAACCGGCAACATCTCATTCATATAAAGAGTGTTTTTTCTATGCCCGCCACCGATATAGTCCCTAATCCGTTTCCAGGAATGGGCACCGTCTCCATTATTGAAAATGAAGCCGATCTCTCGGTTATCTGTAGTTACGGTTAAAATGCACAAGATTGGGTCATCCGCTTTTTGATACGGGGTTCGCATAGCGCCCGAAAACCCGTAAATGCGGTTGACTGTGCCTCCATGTTTTGACACCATAGACCACAACTCTTTGACTGCTTCACTGACCAATACATCCACCTCCATTTTTAATTTTCCTCCTACAATCCTCGAAGCAGACACCAACTATTGCGACAAGCGGCGATGGCTGTAATATGACAGTCTTGTTCCCCAGCACTGTAACTACCTACTGCTCCGCAACCAGCTATAGATATAAGAGGAAATCGACCGTTTTTTGAAGTGCAAAAGCCGTGTTTTTAGCACTTTTGCACATGATATCATGCTGTAATTCAAATGTGTGCGAAAGTATCAAAACTTTTTCTGCAAATTTTATTTGGGCGGTTTATGTCGAGCAATATTTCAAAAAGTCCGAGTATACTCGGAAATTTGGAAATTGGCTTGGGCGGTTTATGTCGAGAGATTTGGGAAAAAGCTGCCAAATCCTTCGACTTGTCTGCGGCCATGCCCACGATATAACAAGTTTGGGTTCAACACCAGGTAAAACTTTCCGGCGATGTGATCTTCCAGATAAGCGACAAGATATTGCTCAGTACCATCCACACTGAACCTCAGCGCACGGTATGCGTCAAGTAGCCGCTGACGTTGATTCTCTGTATGCCCATCAGCTCCCATACTCCTGCAAAAATCATCCAGGGACATTGTTTTAACCTTGCTTCGATCCTGTTCCTCTGGATTCCAGCAGAGGATGTTGTATTCCCAGTTTATTTGGTGCAAAATCATAAACAAGCAGCCTAAGTATCGGTGCTTTGTCGTGGCTGTCTGCCAAAACAACTCCCGGAGCGACTTGATGAACACCTGTTGATATTCGCGCTTATCCCCACCAGATGTATTGCGTCCAAGCAGGGTGCCACGAAAAAAGTCATTACATATTCTCAGCGATTTATCATTCTGTTGGAAAATATATTTTCCGTTGACTTCGCGCCAAAAAGTCTTAAAGGCATTCGATTTGAGCCTCATCAATTTTTCAAGATCCTTTTTCTGCATTGGGTTCCCATCAGGTAAATACAACCTATCATCGTTTGGCCTGAGATACGATGCTGAAAAGAATAACCTTGCCAGTGTTTGAGGTCGTACCTGCTCCTGTCTGCGATCTTTTGACAATGCAAAATAGAAACTCAGGTTGCGATTGTACTCCCGTGTCTGCTGCGTCACCGTATATTTGGCCTGTGCTTCAACTTGCCTGGGTGTAGACACTTTCCCGCCCATGGGCATATCAGCGCTGACACACTCAACCCATTGTTTGGCCTTTTTATCCCAGTAGATTTTGTTTCCGGCATCGTCCAGGTACTCATCATAACCGTTGTATTGCGGAAATTTCACTCGTGTTAGTCCCAAAGCACTTGGGTTTTGATCTTTTTGCATTGTTTACCTCTCTAATCCTTATTTTTCAGCGGGGCAGCGGCTGGGGTTCTACTCTGGCCGTTGCTTGTGTACTCCGTTACTGTTCTTCAGTGGTTTTGTCCGCATCCTCCTCTGGGTACTCCCAATAATACTGCTCCAGTAGTTCCTCCTCAATGTCGCAACGATGATCGGCAACCCAGTCAGCAAACAGTTCGGCCCATTTCTCATCAAATGCCTCACGCTGCTCGTTCACATAGTCTAAAAACATGTCCTCGCGTCGGTCAGTCCACTCCTCCCATCGTGCCCTCTCTTCAGCTGCACACTCGTCGAAGTCTCCGTCCTCCTCTTCGTCCCAATCCTCACGGGCCTCATCAAGCTGCGACTGAAGCATTTTTTCCTCCTCAGCTGACAAGCCCTCATCTTTCAACCGTTCGCGTTCTTCGTCGATCCATTTTTGCCACTCATCCTCGGCGGCTTCCATCCACTGTTTGCGCTGCCGTTCCTCCCAGATGTCTGCCTGCTCTTTGACCCATGCCTCAACTTTCTCATTGCGTATCGTGTTTTTCATTGCAGTTACCTCCAAAAGTGTAGTGCGGTTTGTCCGCTCACTGTAATTACAGGACGAAAGCGCCCTGCGCTAACTTCCATGCCTAAAATTGGCGATTTATAATGTCCTCATATTTTACTCTGTCCAAATTTTTTCTATCCCGAAGGAAATGCGGATGCCACGGTCGCCACCACTCATCATGATACGGTCGGCCTTGCTCATAATTGTAGTCAGCTTGGCCGTCTCCGCTTTATCGAAGGTGGAGATCGTCTTGATGTCCAGGAAAATCACCGCGTTCGGCTCATATTGGTTGGGCTTGCATTCGGATAGCTTCACCACATCGTTACAGTCCCGTAGGAAGCCCATCAGATCGGCCTTAATCTCCTGGTAAAGCGCCAGCTTGGAAAAGTCGGCGCGTTTACCATCAAAGCTCTCGTTGTGATCTACCATGGCGGCGATTTTTTCATTGGACAGGATGTCGTGTCTCATACCTATTGCCTCCTTTTTAATCTGCGGCAAGAGCCGTCACTATTGTTTTAGAGGACAAAATCGCCCTGCGCTAACCTCGACCTCGCAAAATCAGCGATATGCACTGTGGGGCTATTGCTGTTTTGTATAGTTTGACCTAAGCAGATTCCCCGCAAAGCAGCTTGACCAGGTTCGGCCAGTAGATCAGCGCCTTGCGTCCTGCGTATGCTACTGGAAGCGTGCCATCCTTTATCCATCGGCGCAGGGCGCTTTCTGTGATTGTCAGCCCCTCCAGTCTACTGCGTGATACAGCTTTGTTGACAGTTAGTATATCTTGGTTCCTGATGTCATCCATGTGGCTTTTCCTTTCCATTGAGAGATTTTATTGAGTGTTAACGAGTTCTTAAAACGGCCTTCGCCGCTTTAAGAATAATATTCAGTAGAACAGCTGCTTGTAAAGTGTAAAGTCGTTTATGCGCTGCCGGTACACACGATGAGGATCGGTCTTTGCCTTGGGGTTAAGAAAATCCTCACAGAACACCTTGGAGGCAAATGCCAAATCACTTAGGTCAAACTTGGCACTCTCACATTCCAACATATAAGCCCGATAAAAAATCCCAGACTGCCGTATTACATCGTACCTGAGCGATCCAATACGATTCATAATCCTGTCAAAACGGCTTAAACTGCCCCGCATATAAGCGACATTGAGATGAGACGAGATAGCTGTCCGTATGAGGTATGGGGAGTCTGCATAGTGTATAAATGGCAAACCCTTGGAGCGCTTATAGTATCCGTCCGCATCTCGAAAATTGGTCAGGACTTCGGTAACAAAGCTCGGCATTTCGATCAGTTGACCATCCAGTATCACGCCCTCATCCGTCACGGTACTTTTCAGAAGATTAACGATCTGCTCCTCTGTCAACCCGAACCAAGCCAAATAAAGAAATGCAATTGGCGCTCCAAATACTGTATCATCCTCCCTCGCCGCAGCATTGATAGTTTGCTCAATCATCTCCTTTAGCATTGACAAGTCTTTGTAGTAACGAATGCGTCCATCTCCCGGCTTGATGATTAGCTCATTCGGATTGATGGAGCGGATGATTCGCTCGTGTTCCTCTGCCAAAACCTGATGGGAAATCATGTACCGGACGTAGTGCATGACGACCTTCCTGTCATTAGAAAAAGTGCTGGTCTTTTGCACCAGGAGAGAACTGAACAGCTTGATATACTCCTCTCTGGTATATCCCTCGTCCAGTGTCTTGCCATAGTCATCCTCGAACTTCAGAATTTTGTTCCACGTTCTCTGGAACTGTTTGACCTGCGGATATGAGGCACTGCCCTCCGGGTCGTCAAAAAATTCCTTGCGGCTCATGGTGTCCTCCGTTCCTCCACAAGAGAGATTTTGTGTAATGTTATCTTACCATGCTTTGCCGCGATTGTCAATAGCGTTCGATAAAATCCTAAAAATCTTTATGGACTTAAAAGAAAGGGGACGGAGAATCCCGCCCCCTTTGCACTATGTGGTTAGATCATCCGAGCAAACTTTCAATGCCCTCCACTGTCCGGCGCTGTGCCTCCTCCGTCACGCCGGTGTAAAATGCCATTGTGGTACTTGGGTCAGTGTGCCCCAAAAGTTGCTGGACTTCTTTCAAGTTGGCACCAGCTTCAAGTGCCAGTGTCGCCGCTGTGTGGCGCAAATCGTGTGGCGACACGTTTGGGAGGCCATGACGTTCAACAAATTTTCGTTGCCACCTGGTAGGCTCCGTGGGATAGCATGGTCGTTGGGGATCTGATGATCTACAGAAAATAAAGGCGCTGGGGAACAACTTCATTTGCAGTTGCGCCTCCTGTTCGTGTTTCAGCTCCATCAGCAATCCATAAAGGCGGGGAGACAATGGGACAGTTCTGTTCTCGCCTGTTTTCGTGTTGCCTACTCTGATTTTATCGGGAGAATTTTTGTCAAGCGTCACACTTCGGGAGATGTTCATGGTCAATTTGTCGGAATCAATATCCCGCCACTGTAAGCCAACACACTCCCCACGCCTCAGCCCGCAAGTGATTAGTACATTCATAAAGGCTTTCCAGAAAAGCGGTTCCTCGTCCAAGCAGCGCAGAAACTTTCGTGCTTTCTCCACATCCAGAAAGTCAACCTTCTTCGCATCCCTATGAGGTTTCTCCTTTTGACTAAGGTCTTGGCATGGATCGAATTGGATGTAGTGGAACCGTCTCGCATATTCAAGGATGTTCCGCAAGGTGCTGAAATGATGCTGAACGGTGGTAGCAGAGTATGGCTTTCCTTGCTTTGTTTTGGCCTCTGTATTCAAAAACTTGATGTAGCGTTTGATGGCCTCAGCATCAATTTGGTTTAACCGTTTCTTTTGTCCAAAATAGGAGACAATATCATCGGACATATAGCCAAAAAAGGAAATACTGCTCGGTGTGTGGGTGCCGTCCATAACATGATCCACCCACCAATGATTTTTGATAAAATCCGCGAGTGTGACCTTTTCCTTGTCTTCTTTGGAGTGAGTCTTATTATACTCAGCCTTTTGGTCTTCCGCCCATGCGTCCGCTTGACGCTCAATCTCCTTGCGTTCCTTTGCTGGGGTTAAGCCCTCCGGCCTCTTGATGGTGCAAGTACGCCAAATTTGCTTGTACTGCTCATCCCGGCCAACGCATACCATAACCTTGTAGCTGACAACCTCGCCAGACTTGTTCTTTTTTGGAATAATTGTTGCCATTGTGATGCCCTCCATAACGGTAAACCGCAGGGTAAACAAAAGAGTAAACAAACTTGTGAGACAACACCAAACTTTACACTAATATAATACACCAATTCCACCGAAAAATCAAGTGATTTCCAATGCTATCAGACGATATAAAATGATTGCCCTTTAATTCGGGACCAAGAGGCCGCGGGTTCAAGTCCCGCCACTCCGACCAAAAATCTCCTGATTTCTGGCGGAATCAGGAGATTTTGCTTGCTTTTTGTTCGAGTTTGTTTCCCCAAATTTTGCGCGTTTTCGTTTTGACCCAAACAAGACCCATACCAGAAAATTTTGCGGAAGTACCGGGCTGGTTCGCTCGGTACTTCCGCATTCTTTTGTCTGGATTTTACACCGCCTGGGCGATGAAGCTGCCCATCCGCTGGGCTGCCTCCTTCTGCATCTCTCCGGTCACGTGGGTGTAGGTGTCCAGGGTGAATCCTGCGCTGTAGTGGCCCAGGATGCTGGACACGGTTTTGGCGTCCACCCCCTGCTGGATCGCCAAGGTTGCGAACGTGTGTCTGAGGCCGTGGAAGGGGATGTTTTCGGCGATCCCGGCCTTTTTCAGCAGGGTCTTGTGCAGCCGCCCGACGCAGTCCGGGCCGTAGAGTCTGCCCGTTACCGGGGAGGGGAACATGATGGGGTTATCAGGGTGTTTGGCATGCTCCTGGAGGAGTAGGTCCACCGTTTCTCTCGGCAAGTAGATCGTCCGCACCGAGTTAGCCGTCTTGGGCTGGGTCACCTTCACCTCGCCGTTGATGCGTCCTGCGGACTTGGAGATAGTGAGGGTGTGGTTTTCCAGGTCAAGGTCATCCCAGAGAAGGGCCACCAGCTCACCCCGCCGGATGCCTGTGGTCAGCTCCAGGTAGAACATGGGCAGGACGCCGTGTTCGTCAGCGGCGGCGAGATAGGCGCTGATCTTCTCCGCTGGAAGGGTACGCATCTCCTTTTTCTCCTTCGGCGGGAGCTTGCATCCTGCGGCGGGGTTGTAGGGGATGAGCCGCTCCTGCACCGCCTGGTCCAGACACTGGCGGAGCATGGCGTGGAGGCCACGGATGGTTTTGGCGCTCAGGCTCAGGTCCTTCATATTCTCGTACCGCTTGACTCGACCCTTTGTCTTGGCTTTGTTGTAAAACTTCTGGATATCCAGCGTGGTCAGCTTGCTGAGCTTGATTTTGCCGATGTTTGGCACGATGTGCTTGTCGATATAGTTCTTGTAGTAGGCGGCGGTGGTCTCTCGAATAGAGTGCTTGGCGAAGTTCTCGAACCAGGTTTCCGCCCACTGCCCCACTGTGAACTGGCCCGTCTTGCTGGCGTCCACTTTTCCGGCCTGTTCCAGTGCTGCGGCTAGCTTTTCCTTGCACTCCTTCTGGGTTTTCGCCAGCACGTTTTTGTAGATGGCCTTGCCTGTATCCGGGTCGTGGCCAGCCGTGTAACGGCCCTCCCACCGGCCATCTTTGCGCTTGCGAATGTTGCCTTCGCCGTTGGCACGCTTTTTAGCCATGGTATCTCACTCCCTTCGCAGCGATACACCATACCACACTTGGTTGGGAATAGCTACCAGGAACGGCGAGAATTATCAGTTCAGACACATATTTTTTCTGCTGTACTGGTGGCCCCCTTTCTCTTTGTAGACAGTGGTGCAATTTGTGCCCTGTTGCGCCAGCGTTCGAAGACTACTTTTCTTGTTAACTGCGCCTCATTTTTTGGACGATCCATTTCATGCGGACAGCGGTCAAAATCGTGTTTCTCTGCCAATAATGCCTGTGATAGCAGAATAGACACCGTACCAGTCCCTTGAAACAGCTGGGTTTCGGGCAAATCAGACGCCAGAGGTGTTTTTTCAGCTTGAAAGTGACCCCAAAACCGGACACCTGCCAAACCTTCTAAACAGTTCGTGAAATCCCTGCCCCGGTTCGTAAAAGCCCTGAAAGCGGCCCGCACTGCGGGCCGCTGTGATCTGCCGGGTGTCACTTGTGACACCCGGCTTTTATCCTGCTCTTTTTTCGAACCCTCTGCATTGCCCTCGGCGGCCCCGGCCCCATTCCGCGACAGCGGCCCACACAGGCCCAACACCGCGTTTCACTCCCTCGGGGGTACGGATGCCACCCAGCCCGCAGGAGGGGCACACAAGCTCTCACAGGGGCCGACACGGGGCCTTGCGGTTTTGGGTCGTGGTGTCCGACGCAGGCAGGAGGTCATTGGCAGAAAATGGCCCGGTAAAAATCTGCCGCCTGATTCCTGATTTTCCGAACTTTTTGGGTGTCGTCAGTTTGCCGCAGAGGGTGCCTCTTTGATTACGGCGTGGTAGATTTTTCCCATCGGCTTTTTCGGAAACTGAACTTTTTTAAAGCGTTCCCATTTTTCTGGGGGTGTCCTTTTTTGTTGCTATTCGTCTTGTTTATTTATTTCCCCCTCAAATATTGGGGAGGGTCCCCTCCGCCAGATGGAGGGCAGAAACGGCTGGCCTTGAACTTTTCTTTCGGCTATGCTACACTGAGAAAAATGGGAAAAGGTGGGGGGTTTATGGATTTGATAGATATGGCGCAGGAATCTATCCAAATCACGAGGCAAGGCTGGTATGAGAAAGCCGGAAAGCGTATTCCACTGACTGACGCCCCTTTTCTGGAATTCTCTGATGTGATCGTGCTGGATACTGACCGGCTGACGGCCATCCAAAACGATGAGGACGAATTTTTTGAGCGGTCATTTCACGGTTCGGACGGGTGCCAGTTTTTCCTGCTGGACGCCGATTCCTTTGAGGCGGCCCGGGAGTTGGACCGCCCGCTGGTCATGAATTTTGCCAACGCCGTCACCCCGGGCGGTGGGTTCCTATACGGTGCCAGGGCGCAGGAGGAATCCCTGTGCCGGGCCAGCACCCTGTATGCCTCCATTCGCTCTGAGCCCGCCATGGAACTATATCGGTACAACAGGCGAAATCCATCCCCGGTAGACTCGGACTATATGCTGCTGTCGCCCAATGTGTGCGTGTTTCGTGGCCCGGACGGCGAGCTCCTGAATGATCCCTATCTGGTATCCGTCTTTACCATTCCTGCGCCCAACAAGCGCGGCTTGGCAAAAATGGCCCCGCAGGATGAATTGGATCAGGTCATGACGGACCGCCTCCACAAATTCTTGATGGCTGCGGCGAGGCACGGCTATCGGGATTTGGTACTGGGTGCCTGGGGCTGCGGGGCGTTTGGCCATGATGCGGCCACAGTGGCCGGCTATTTCTATCACCTGTTTTTTGAGGAGGATCTGGAGGAGTTTTTTGACACGGTGGTCTTCGCCATCCTCCACGACGAAAAAAAGCTGGATGCCTTCGCAGAGGTGTTCGGTGATAAAATCGTTGATTGCCGCATGGACCCGGCGCAGGTTCCCGCGCCAAAACGGTATACGGAGGCAGCGGCCCGGTTCCCAATCTGCAACCATACCGCCGGCATCACCTCAGACAATTTGGGCTGGAGCCAAGGTATCATGGAAGATGGTACTCCCTTTGAGGCGGAGCTGTGGGCCAGCGGCGGCGATATCTGTTTGTCTGTCCTCATGCCTGAGCCAGCGGACGGCCTTGCGGTCTTTGCCCCTGAGCCTCTGGCCCGCGGGAACATGGTGGGCTTCCACAGCGACGAGAGCTGTTCAGATGGTTCCGTGCTCGCCATCGGCATGGTGGACCGAGGCGAGGAGGGCCGGCTGGAGATCACGCAGGGATACGTCAAAAAATTGGCGGACGCGGGGATCGTCCGGTTCATCACAGCGGTGGAGAACGGCGCTGTACGCTATGTGACCGATGGAAATGGGACGGACCTGGTCAGAGTGACCATCGCGCTTGTGACGGACGGGGCGAAACGGGCTGTCACGCCGCTGAATTTCAAGGGATTCACACAGAGCCCCAAGCGGGAGGGAAAAGTGATCTCGATTTTTCGGCCTGCCATGAGCTATGAGGAAAAGCTGGCGGCCTATGACGCTTTGGTCCGAGACGTTGCCGCCTGTCCGAAGCTGGATCACTGCAACCAGGGGCTTCTCCCTGAAAAAATGCTGGAAAAGTGTCCAGACTGCGAGGAGATCAATCTCTGGAGCTATTGGCAGGGTGGGCGGGATCATTTGGACGCGAAGATCCTGCTGGTGGGGCAGGATTGGGGCTGTTTCCGGCCCGGCTTTACGCTCGGCGCGAAACGGAAGGCCAATCCTGGACAAAAGCTCTATTACCGGGAGTGCGATGGGAGCAAAAACAGCGAGACGGACCGAACGTTGTGTGAGCTTTTTGCGGAACTGGGCTATGACATTGCCACCGATGGCGATGACCGTGATCATCCGGGAGACCTGCACGACCTCTTTTTCACTAATTTTGTGCTGTGCTATCGATGTGGGCTCAGCAGCGGCGGGTTCCAAAGACGGTGGCGGGATAACTGCGGAGAGTATTTCCGAAGGCTGGTTCAGATCATCCGGCCTCAGGTAATCCTGTGTCTTGGGCGGGAGGCTTATAATGGGGTGGCGTCAGTGGCGGGCTTTCCTGAGGTGGAGCGGGATTATGGACGCTTTGTAGAGGGCGATCCCAGGCAAATGGACTTTGGCGGGGCGTCCTCTTGGGTGATCCCTCTGTTCCATCCAGGCAATTATGGGATGCTGAACCGGGGCGGGTTTGACAAAGAGGCTGGCAAACGGCTGCAAATTGAGGATTGGCACAGGGTGAAGATGTTCTTGGACAGGCTGTCGATTTGAGCTTGCTTTTTGCCTCCGCAAAGGCCAAGACCCAAACGCCGACCCAGACCACGCCGGGAGCGGACGGAGGCATTGGAGCGGACAGGACGGGAAATCAACCTTTGCCGGAGTCGTCAGCACCAAACGGGTGGGAAAGCGTCTTTTGAAATCTGAGCCGAATCTTCGGGACCAAGAGGCCGCGGGTTCAAGTCCCGCCACTCCGACCATGCGGAGTGTCCTTATAGGGTTTGAGTACCCTGTTGAGGACACTCCGCATTTTTATTGCCCAAAACCATATCAAGCGGTTTTGTCCGGGGAGTAGCTGACGGCTACTCCCTTTCTCGTCCCCATCGTGATCTCCGCAGCCGGAATTTTCCGGCGGTCAGGGACGGAAAACGCGCCGATACAGTTGTAGTAAATCGTGATGTGCTGGGTGGTGACGCCGTCCTTCTTATCGGCGTGGTATACGTCAATGTGGTCAATCAGCTCCGCCACCATGCGCCGGGTGATCTGCGCGGCGTTGGTGTACCGCCGGACGGTTTCCAGGAAGGTGTCAACGTCCATCCGCTGGCCCTCGCTCTTTTTCAGCTCCAGCCGGAGGACTTTGATCCTCTTAGCGTTCTCCCCCTGCTCCTGCTCGTACCGCTGGGACATTTTTGCAAACCGGGTGTCGCTGATCTTCTGATTCACATTGTCCTCGTAAATTTTCTCGAACAGCACATCCAGTTCCTTGTCACGCGCCAAAAGCCCGTCCAACTCCCGCTGTTTCCTCGCCCGGTCATTGTCCGCCACCTTCGCGGACTGGCCCATCATGGCTTTGATGAAGTCATCCTCGTACTCGTTGGCAAAATGGGCCAGACGGTTGACTTCATACAGCACCACCTGTTCCAGAAATTCCACCCGGATATAATGGGTCTTGGAGCATTTCCGCAGACCGGAATTGTGGTTCTGGCAACTGAAGAATTTGATATCGTGGTTGCCCTGGTTGAAGTGGAAGTTGAGGTTTCCCCCACACTCCGGGCATTTCAGAACGCCGGAGAATACGCTGGGCTCCTGGGTGACGGTGGGCCGTTTGCGGCGCGTCCCCTTCTTCAAATTTTGCACCTTTTCCCACGTTGGGCGGTCTATGATGGCTTCGTGGACGTTGAGGAAGATCGCCCGGTTTTCTTCCGGGTTCTCGATCCGCTTCTTCATTTTGTAGGACTTGGAGTAGGATTTGAAATTGATTACATCGCCGCAATACTCCTGAGTGGTGAGGATTTTCTTGATAGTGGTGTGGCCCCATTTGGTGGGTTCAACGGTGCTTTTAAGCCCGCCCCGGTTCGTCCCCTTGCTCCGCCAGTAGTAGGTTGGGTTATAAACTCCATCCCGCTCCAGCGCGGCGGCGGTTTCCGCCAGCCCATAACCATCCAGGGCCATTTGATAAATGCGGCGCACCACGGAGGCGGCCTCCGGGTCGATTACCCAAAAGCGGGGGTCCTCCGGGTTTTTGAGGTAGCCATAGGGTGGCGGGGACAGCGGCACCCCGGAATTTCCTTTCAGCTTGTTCACGATTTTTCGCTTTTTGGAAATATCCCGGGCGTAATACTCGTTCATGATATTTTTGAAGGGAGTAAACTCGTTCTCGCCCTCGTCGCTGTCCACCCCATCGGAAACGGCCACCAGCCGCACATCATGGGCCGGGAAAAATTCTTCCGTCAGGCGGCCCACCTCGATGTAATTCCGGCCCAGGCGGGAGAGGTCTTTCACGAACACCGCCGATATGTACCCGTGCTCGATGGCCTGGAACATTTTCTGAAGGCCGGGGCGCTTCATGGTGGTGCCTGTGATGCCGTCGTCCACAAAAAACAAGGTGTCCGAGTAACCTTTTTCTTTCGCCGCCTTCTGGAGAATTTTCTTCTGAGACACCATTTGTCAAGGATATTTTCACCATAGTAAATACATTTCTCTTTACCTATTCATATTACTGATGAGCCCAATTTCTTGACGCTTGCATGAGCAGCAGGTCCAGTTTTTTAATCATCACAATAACATAACCGCAAGCCATTAAATGATGACTTGCGGTTATGTTTGTTTGCCTTTTTTAATACGTTCATTTGCTTCCCTTTTTTGCCTTACAGATAAGTTGGGTCATCGTCCCCATAGGGCAGTAGACACACCAGCTGCGGGGCTTGAACAGCACCATGGTGACCAGTCCCAGCACCGTGGAGGTCAGCATCACGCTGTAGAACCCGAAAGCGAATTGGGCCACGCCCGGATGGAACAGGGTTCCGTGATAGGCCCAATTCCAGGGCAGCTTGAAAGTCCAGAGCAGCGTGACCACCTGCCGGAGATCCTGTGCTCCGGCAAAAACCAGGTATGTATTCCAGAGCATCTGGAAAAACATGATAAAGAACCAGATCAGGAAGCCATAGCGGAACGCCTTGCTTTTCATCCACTTTGGGATGTCCTTTTTCCGGGAGAGGCCAAACCGGCCGCCCAGCAAACCGAATACCTGTCCCCGGCCGCAGTAGCGGTTGCAGTAGCCCTTTGTCCCCCGGGCGATGGCAATGATCAACGGGATAAAAAAGAAGAACAGACCGATCCATGCGAACAGGATGTTGAAGAAACCGAGGATCAGATAGGTCAGCTCCACGATCCACAGGTAGTCGTACCAGTGCTTTTTCATATCTCAACCTCCCGGATCTCAATGACGCTGGCCGGGCACTCTTTGGCGCACTTTCCGCAGCCCACGCATTTGCTCTCGTCCACCTGGGCCACCACGCCCTTGATGACCTGAATGGCGGACAGGGGGCAGACCTTCATGCAGCAGCCACAGGCCACACAGTCCCGTTGGTTCACAACTGCCCTGCGGCGTTTTCTCTTTACTGGTTCCATGCTCGATTCCTCCTGCATTTTACGGTTTTTATATGATATGGGCAAGGCCTTTGTCCATATCACTGCTCTGTGATCATACCGATGCCCTTTTCCAGTGTTTCCTTGTCAATGGCGCCGGTGGCCTGGGCGACTCCATACCCCTCCGCATCAATGAAATAAGTGGTGGGGAGGGAATACACGCCATAGGTCGCGGCGGCGTCGCCGTCCATATCATAGAATACCGGGAAGGAATACCCTTGCTCATCAATGAACGCTGTTGCTTTTTCAAAGGACTCTCTGGAGCTGGTGGTCATATTCACCATGAGGAAATGGATCTCCTCACCGAGTTCGGCATATGCCGCGTCGAAATCGGGCATCTCGCTCTGGCAGGGGCCACACCAGCTGGCCCAGAAGTTGAGTACCACCGGCTTGCCCACATAGTCGGACAGATGGACCTCGTTGCCCTCCCGGTCATACACCGTGAAATCGGGAGCCAGTACCTTTTCGGCTTCGTCTTCACTGTTTTCGCCATCACTGTCCTCCTGGGTCTGCACCCCGTCCTGCACGGCCAGCTGGTCAGGCGTCACCTCCTGGCCCAACTTGCTATAGAGAACATAGGCCCCGCCTATAAATAAAACGAAGGCCAATATTACGATTAGCAACGTCTTATTTTTCTTCATAAACGCCTCCTAACTGAGCAGACTGAGCAGCCGCCCGAACATTCCGGTAGCCATCAGCAGACCGATAAGAACCAGCAGACCGCCGCTGACTTTGTTGATGATGTTGTAATGCCGTTTGATCCAATCAAAGGTGGACTTCAGATAGCCGATCAGCACCGCACTGAGAAGAAAGGGAATTCCCAGGCCAAGGGAATAGACCAGCAGCATGAGCATACCCTCCACCACATGGCCCTGCTGGGAGGCCAGCATCAGCGCCGAACCGAGGAAAGCCCCCACGCAGGGCGTCCAGCCGATGGAAAACACGATGCCGAACAGCACTGCGGAGAGAAAGCCCATATTGGCCGTGTTGACCGAGCGGCTGCTCCCCCGGAACAGGTTGACCTTGAGCACTCCCAAAAAGTTGAGCCCGAAGAAGATCACCACCAGCCCGGATACGATGTTGACGGCTGTCTGATACTCACGCAAAAAGCTGCCCACCGTCCCGGCCAGAGCGCCCATGGCCGTGAAGACGATGGTAAAGCCGAGGACGAAACCGATGGCGCAAGTCAGCGTTTTCTTTACGCTTCGCTCTCCGCCGCTGGCAAAGTAAGAGATATAGATGGGCAGCATGGGCAGCAGACAGGGAGAGATAAAGGTGATGATCCCTTCTAAAAATGAGATTACATATTGCATTGATCGTCGCACCCTTTCCCCAAAACGCCAGACAGCAACCACCCCACCAGGCCCATATAGGCCATCGTGGCCAGCGGATTGGATGTCAGCGGACAGGTGCCGGAGGTGCATCCAACGAAGTGGTAATAGGCGAGGCCGGCCAGCGCTCCGCCCGCAGTGAATAGGACCGGCCTCAGCCATTTTTTGATGTTCTTCCTCATATCAGTTGCCTCCTGCCAGGTATTCTTCCGCATAGTGAACGGCGACAGCGCCGTCGGCCACAGCGGTCACTACCTGCCGCAGGGCCTTTGTGCGGACATCCCCCACGGCGAATACACCGGGAAGATTGGTACGGGTACTCTCGTCAGCGATGACATAGCCCGCCGGGTCAATCTCCAGCTGGTCCTTCACCAATTCGGAGGAAGGTTTCCTGCCGATACTGATAAATACACCGTCACAGGCAAGGGTGCTTTCCTCTCCGGTCTTCACATTCCGCAGCCGGATACCGGTCACCTTTTCGTTGTGAAGCAGTTCTGTGATCTCGCTATCCCAGCGAAATTCCACATTTTCCGCTTTCATCAGCGGCTCATGGTAGATTTTTGTCGCTCTCAAGGTGTCTCTGCGGTGGACCAGAATCACCTTCTTGCAGATGCGGGAGAGGATCAGGGCATCCGCCGCGGCGGTGTTTCCGCCTCCTGCGATCACCACGGTCTTGTTCTTATAGAACATACCGTCACAGGCTGCGCAGTAGTTGACGCCCTTGCCGATCAGTTCCCGCTCGTCCGCGACCCCCAGCTCTCTGGGACCGGCCCCGGTGGCCACTACAATGGTCCTGGCGTACAGGGCGCCCTCGCTGGTCTCCGCCTTCTTCACGGCGCCGGACAGGTCGAGGGAGAGTACCTCCGTCAGCTTTGTCTCCACGCCAAAACGCTCGGTTCCGCGCTTCATCTTCTCCCCCAGGGAGAAACCGTCGATGCCGTCCTCGAAGCCGGGATAGTTGTCGATCTGCTCCGTCAGCGCCATCTGGCCGCCGGCGGACAGCTTCTCCAAAACCACAGTGTCAAGGCCCGCTCTGGCGGCGTAGAGAGCTGCCGTGTAGCCGCCGGGCCCGCCGCCCACCACGATCATGTCATAGACATGTTTTGCAGCATCGCCCTCCTGCTGCCGGTGCCGCAGGGTTTCTTCGATGAAGGACACCATCTGCGCCTTGGATTCCGGAGCTACGACAGAGCCAAGGACCTGACCATTCTGATAGAGCAGCAGGGTAGGGACCACCTCAATCTCCTCGGACCGGGCCAGCTCCGGCTCGTCATCAATGTTGACGGCGCCGAACACCAGCGTATCCCGATATTCCTCTGCCACGACCTCCAGCGCGGGGGCCAGCCGGCGGCAGTATACGCACCAGGGGGCTGAGAACTCCACCAGCACAGGCTTCTCTGCCTGGGTGTACGTCCGATAGCTCTCTGCGTTCATATTCAAAATCGACATAGATTATAGCTCCTTTCGTTCTTGTTGAATTCAGTATATATATAAACAGCTTTGTTTTCCGTGATGTCATCACAAAAGGCGGCTCCGCAATATGCGAAGCCGCCTTGAAATAAAACGGGATCATTAGACCTCAGTCATCCACAGGCCGTGGAGATTGCAGTAAGCATAGACCGCAACCGCTTTGTCGTCACCCAAAGAGAAAGTGACGTTGGGGTCATCGCCGGGCTTCAGGGCCTTGCGCTGGCCGCCGTTCTCGGTCTGGACATAGACCCACTCAATGAAATGTTCGGGAAGCATAGGATGGTCCACGGTGCCTACGTTGACATTGACAGCCCCTTCCTCCACTGTGACCACAGGCAGATGCTTCTCGCCGGCGGCGTCCACGGTGTTGGGCTCCAGAACTTCCATCTTCTGACCGCAGCACATCATAGGTACACCGGAATCATGGATCATGCCAACCAGATTGCCGCAATGACGGCAGATATAAAATTTATTGCTCATTCAATAGTCCTCCTTAAATATTCTTACCGGGAGCAATGTCCTCAATCCTTACAAATTTTTCCGTCGGCTGTGTGCAGACCGGACACTTGAAATCGGGGGGCATAGGGCCTTCGTGAATGTAGCCGCAAACTGTGCATTTCCACCTTTCTGTTTTTGCTCCCTCCGGTTCTTCATTGAAATGAAGGGTGTGCAGCAGCTCATCCACCACGTGGTTGGGAATACCTGGGTAGGACCTGATCTGCTCCAGGAACGCCTTGGTATTGCCGCTCTGGGGGAGCATAAAGCCCGCCTCCCGGCACAGGTCCTCCGCCATCAGCCGGGAGGACTTTTCCACGGCCGCGCTCAGCGCGCCGGGCAGCTGAGCAGCAATGCCTTCGGCCTGAACCTTGCTCTGGATCAGGCCCCGCAGAGCCTCCACCACCTTGTCCTCCTTGGGCTGCTGCGGGGGGAGCGTTTTGGGAACCATGGAGATGGCCCCGGACGGACAGCTTTCGGCGCAGGCGCCGCAGCCGATGCATTTCTCCGGGTCGATCACGCTGTTCTCCGTATCCGTGGCCCCGGTGGGACAGACATAGAGGCACAGGCAGTCCTTGGTGCATAAGCGAAGATTTCTTACCGCGTATTTTTCAGCCATGCTCAGACCCTCCCTTCCACTTTTTCAAACTTCCAGCTGGGGACCTTGCAGACCGGACACAGCTCCGGGGCCGCGTCGCCCACATAGACAAAGCCGCAGACCGTGCAGACCAAGACGCCGGTGTTTTCCAGCACCTTCTCCCCCTCGCTCTCGTAGCGTTTCAGCAGCGACTGGAGCATCCGGGTGACCTTTTCGCTCCAGACCTGGCACCGCAGAGCGCCCCGGTCGGGCTTTTCCGAGGAAACCGCATTGCCATAAGGGTAGCCCACCGAGAGGTCATGCTCGATGAGCTCCAGCAGCTTTTGTGTGCGGGCCTCTTGAACCGGCTTGGCTTTGAACCGGAAGAACTCCGCCAGCTTCCGAAAATCCTCCGCCTGCTGGGGCAGATACTGTTTCTCACAGCCTCTTGCCAAGTTGGAGCAGATCACGCTCATTTCCATAGCGGACAGTTCCTTCTCCACATGGGGCTTGTCCGGTGTAGAAACAGCCTCGGGCTTGGCCAGCGCAGCCTTTTCCCGGAATGCCGACTTGTCCGCGCCGCACAGAGGACACTTCCAGTCCTCAGACAGGGCCTCCCAGGGGCCGCCTGCGGCCTCGTCGTAGACATATCCGCAGATGGAACAGACATATTGTTTCATAGAGTTTCCCGCCCCCTTTATCCGTATTTTATCGAGTCACGACAAAAATTCCGTGACTTTATCACGCTTCTCAGCCGCAGTTGTGATGGCCACAGCCGTGGTCGCCGCAGGCGTGAGGCTCACCGCCGTGCTCATGGTCGTGGTGGTCGCAATGGACAGCGGGATCAAAGTTCAGTGTCCCTGCCAACAGGGCGCCCACCGCATCGTCCGCGCTGCCGCTGACGCCGCCGTACAGCCTGATACCCGCCTGAGCCAAGGCCGTCTGGGCACCGCCGCCGATCCCGCCACAGATCAGGGCGTCCACGTGCAACGCACTCAGGATGCCCGCCAGGGCACCATGGCCGCTGCCGTTGGTGTCCACTACCTCGGAGGAGAGAATCTTTCCGTCTTCTGCATCGTAGACCTTGAACTGCTCGGTATGGCCAAAATGCTGGAAAATCTCACCGTTTTCGTAAGTAACCGCAATCCTCATGATCGTTTCTCCTTTCGATTTTGCGTATTGTTCATTGAGCTTTTGCTTATAGCAATTGCTGCGACCGCAGGACCGGCCGCCTCCGTTGCAGAGCTGATAGTCTCCGCCCTCGATCCGCAGGGGCAGGCCGTCCACCAGCACATCCGCCAGCTTTTTCCGGGCGTTGGCATAAATCTGCTGCACGGTAGTGCGGGCAACCTGCATCCATTCGCCGCACTGCTCCTGAGAGAACCCCTCCTTGTCGATGAGGCGGATGGTTTCATACTCATCCACCGTTAAGATAACTGCCTGTTCTCTGTTTTTGTCGTCCTCCGGAAAAAATGTCAGTGTCCGCGGAAGCTCACACACGCGCCGGCATTTTCTTGGCCTTGACATATCACACCTCCTTCGGTCTTTCTATTGTAATCTCATTTACGGCATATGTCAACAACGATTCTTGACATATACCGTAAATTGGATTATACTCCGTCGTAGGGGGACAGATTATGAGCTTTGAACACTATTTTCCCATATGGGACCAATTAACTATACTACAGAAAAACCGTATGCTGGACAGCCTAATCAATCGGCAGATCAAAAAAGGGACCATGATCCACAACGGGAGCATGGACTGTACCGGCTTGCTGCTGGTGAAGCACGGCCAGCTGAGGGCCTACATCCTCTCCGACGAGGGCCGGGAGATTACCCTTTACCGGCTGTTTGACAGGGATATGTGCCTGTTTTCGGCCTCCTGCATCATGCGCTCCATTCAGTTTGATGTGACCATCGAAGCGGAAAAGGATACCAACCTGTGGATCATTCCCGCAGAGATCTATAAAAGTATCATGGAGGAATCCGCAGCCGTGGCGAATTACACCAACGAGCTGATGGCCTCCCGCTTTTCGGACGTGATGTGGCTGATGGAGCAGATTATGTGGAAGAGCTTCGACAAGCGGCTGGCCGGGTTTCTGCTGGAGGAATCCTCCATCGAGGAGAGCGCCGAATTGAAAATCACCCATGAGGTCATCGCCAACCACCTGGGCACCGCCCGGGAGGTGGTCACCCGGATGCTCCGTTATTTCCAGAGTGAGGGCATGGTAAAGCTGGCCCGGGGTACGGTGGAGATCACGAACGCAGGAAAGCTGCGGCAGATAATATGAATGAAAGCTGCCTCCCAAGTCGGGAGGCAGCTTTCATTCTGTCACACCTGATCCATGCCGCAGGCGGCGGCCTGTTCGATCAGGCGGCGGTCGTTGACCACCGCGTCGTAGAACCGGAAGCCGCCGGAGAAATTATAGCAGTCGAAGCCGTTTTCAGACAGGACGCGGCAGGCGACATAGCTGCGCAGGCCGCTCTGACAGATGACATACGCCGGCTTGCCCCTGTCCAGCTCGCCCAGCCGCTCCCGCAGCTCGTCCACGGGGATGTTGATGAAACCGTCGATGTGTCCGCCCGTGTACTCCTGGGGTGTCCGGGTATCCAGCAGGGTCACGCTGCCGTCCTGGGGCAAACTGGGCACATCCTCGATCCGGAACTGCTTTACAAGCCCCTCGGCCAGGTTTTCCGCCATGAAGCCCGCCATATTCACCGGGTCCTTGGCGGAAGAGTAGGGCGGCGCGTAGGCCAGGTCCAAATTCTTCAGTTGAATAGCCGTCAGCCCGGCGTGGATGGCTGTAGCCAGCACATCGATACGCTTGTCTACGCCTTCATAGCCCACAATCTGGGCTCCCAGCAGACGGAAGGTCTCCTTTTCAAAGACCACCTTCATGGTCATCAGTTTTCCGCCGGGGTAGTAGCCCGCGTGGCTCATGGGGGAGAGAACCACCGTGTCCACATCCAGGCCGGCCTTTTTGGCGTTGGTCGCGTTGACGCCGGTGGAGGCCGCTGTCAGGTCAAAGACTTTGATGACCGAGCTGCCCTGACTGCCTGAGTACCGGCTGTCCCCGCCGCAGATGTTGTCCGCCGCGATGCGGCCCTGCTTGTTGGCGGGGCCGGCCAGGGAGATCACCGCGTCCTGTCCGGTGACAAACTGTCTCACCTGGACGGCGTCCCCCACGGCATAGATATCCGGGGCGGAGGTCTCCATCCGGTCATTGACCACAATGCTGCCCTTGAGGCCCAGCTCCAGTCCAGCTTCTTTGGCCAGGGCGGTGTCGGGGGTGACGCCGATGGCCAGCACCACCATGTCGGCATGGAGCGGAATTTCGTCCTTCAGCAACACGTCCACGCCACCGTCCTTTTCCTCAAAGCCCTCCACCGTGTGGCCCAGGGCTAGCCGGATGCCATGCCGCCGCACCTCGCTGTGGATGAAAGCGGCCATATCCGGGTCGAAGGGGTTCATCAGCTGTTTGGGCCGCTGGACGATGGTGACCTCCATCCCCAGCTCCCGCAGGTTCTCCGCCAGCTCCAGGCTGATGAAGCCGCC
>ERZ808040.467-NODE-467-length-34952-cov-7.131670_pt1 | contig 34952 bp, 37 predicted proteins | sample MGYA00380191_ERZ808040 | MGnify/ENA primary metagenome ERZ808040 (study PRJEB31490, sample SAMN06133395) | mouse gut metagenome | isolation source: J6 | host: mice | place: China: Chengdu | collected 2015-05 ...
CAGGAACAGCGGCAGTTCGTCGTAGCTTTTGTAGGCGGATTCTTTCATATAGGACTTGCCTCCTTGTCAGTTGTGACAGTCTTTTCTCTCTGTGATGGAATACAGGACAGAGTGTGATAGCCGTCCACGCTGTTCCCTCCATACCAGAAAAACAAAAGACCTACACATCCTTGCTGGCAAAACGACCAGCGGTACAGAATGTCGTACCGCAAGGTCTTGCACAGCCTCGGATATGTAAGTCGGAAGTAGAGCGAGGCAGGTTGTTTAGTTGTTGTAATCGAATGTATGTTCTATATATAGGATACTTGATTGAGTAAGCTTTGTCAAGAGGGAGCGTATAAAATTTTTTGCAACTGGACATAATAAATAATTCTGCTGTGAGTGCCACTGAAAAAATACACCCGCAGAGGTTGACCCTTGCAGGTGTATTTCGTGAAACATCATGATAGATGTGCATAGAACTATCATTCCGGTATCGTGTTTAGTTGCTGCATAAGCTCTTGGAAACCATCCAGTGCGCTCTGGAGATTTTCGATAATATCCAGAGCCAATTCATCCGGTGTGGGCAGGCTGTCCAGGTCCGCAAGAGATTATTATCCACAGAACGACTGATCCATAGAAATTGATGCCGTTGAGTGTTGCGAAGAAAATGCAGTAACAGGTCTTGTTGTCATGCTGCGTCACATAGTTTGGCAGCTGCTATTTCTCTGTACATTAGCAGCAAAAACAGCAAGAAAAGCCCCCAGAACGGTTAAGCTAATTTGATGTATCGCAAGCCAACCCGGAACATGAAACGCTGGGTCTAATTTTTCAACCGTCAACGGAAATTGAGAGAAGAAGCCGCTCAACGAAAAATTGATTGCCGGAGGCAGGGGTAACACAGTTAATAAAATTACTGCCGCCATAAGAGCGTAGATTAGAGTATGGTTGAAGCGGCTCAACATCATTCCTGCTCCCAGGCAAAAGACAATGGGCGGGATCAGGGTCAATAGAGCGGGTAAAATCAGTTCCCCATAATCCACCCACCCAAACAGCGACACATAGAATCCAACCGCCAGGGCTGCAAGACACAGGCAGAGAATAGCCGTCGCTGTCAGCACCGCTCCACACCGCAGGGCCGCATACCGCCGCTGCCTGATTGGGGTGGCTTGGGTCAAGGGCCGGAGCAGACGCTCCTCCTTGGAGAAGAAGAACGCAAGGAAAAACAATTCTCCCAGGCAGATCAGCGGCAGAGCTTGGCTGAGATAGTATCCGAAGCTCCATGGGGAAAAAGGCGCTGTGCGTGCCACGCCCCGGACCACAGAGCCAGTCAGCGTCAGCCAGCCATATCCCAGGGACACCAGCAGAATACCGAAGAACAGCTTGTTCCACAGCAAGCGCCGCAGCTCATATCGAAATATTTTATTCAAGGGTTAAGTCCTCCTCTGTCAGATGGCAGGCATCCAGAAATTCCTGATAGGTCAGATAGGGATATTCCGGGTTCAGTTCCCGGCCAAAGAGACCTTTCAAAATCTCGTCCATAGCCTCCTCACCGCCCACCAGTTGTTCAGCCTTCCAGATTTTCAAGGGCATTTCGTTATATTGCCGCATCCCACGCAGATTGTTGGCAATGTCAGCCTGATACTGCTCCGGCAAAGCGGACAGGTACTCCGGGTGGCGGACATAGAAATCCTCGTAGTAGTCGTCTGCGGCCTCCTGCCAGGCGTCCACAAAGCTGGCATGGGCCTCGCGTTCCCCATACAGCGCCTTTACAATGCGGTAGGTGGTGTAGCAGGTCAGACCCTCGGCAGACCAGATGCCGTTCTCGTCCATGGGGTCAAACATATTCCCCAGGCCCCACCATTGATGGACAATTTCATGGATCGTCACCTGAGCGGGGGAGCCGCCTTTTGCGCCGTTGGCCAGGTTTTCAGCGGTATAGTCCAGCTCGTCTGCAATGCTGGCGCCGTCTCCGGCATATCCGCCGCCGTCGCTTCGCCGCTCGATCAGGTTAAAGGTCCCATCTCCATAAAAAGACAACGGGCCGATATGTTCGGTACAGTATTCAATGGTCTGGCGGATGGATTCTGCGGCGTTCATAGCCTCCATGACGGGCTGATGCTTACGGCTGTAATAGAAATTGACGGTAATACCCGCCGGTTCCACCGGAATTTCCTCCCGGATATAATCCCCGGCATATATAATCATGCGATAGCTGTCCCGCTCCATGCGCCATGTTTTTGTGCTGTCCGGGTTTTCCCGCAGCAGCTCAGTGGAGCCAAGCCCAAACAAAATGGGGGTCATATGTCCGGGGAGGGTGATGTCCGTCACGTTGGGAAGGTGATCTCCCTGATACCGCACGTTATAGGGACAGGGCGACAGCGCGTCGTTTTCCAGCTTCATATAAGTGCCGCTGATTTCCAGACTGCCCTGTTCAGCGGACACGATATTCCACTCCTGGGGAAAACCGCCATATTCCATGGTAAGCTCAATTTCCGGGGCGGCAGGGATGACCACAACGAACGCCTTTTCGTTGATTTCTTGCCTATCCTCCAAGGTAAACGGCACATCCGCGCCATTTGCTTGAATGGAGGAAATTTCGTATCCCGGATTGACAAGGAAACGGATATTCTGTTCCTGACCGCTGGTATTTTGAAGCTGAAATTGGGCCTTCCCATATACGCTGCCCGTTTTGGGGTCGGGACGCACATCCGCATAACGACCGGAACAGGTGACAGCCTCCATATATTCAGAGGCAAATACAAAATCATAATCCATATCCGGGCTGCTGTGATCGAGGAAGGGCTGGCCCATATAGAGCAGGCTGGAACAGGCTATCAATGCCGCCGCTATCGCTGGACGGTAAAATCGCCGGATATTATGAGCAAATGAGCCGAGCGGTCCCTTCCCGTATTGACGTACACAGAGATAGGACAATACCCACAGTCCGGCCATTGCCAGCAGCCAGGTAAGGCGCACATAGGCCACCGAGCGAAAAATACGGTAATTGGAAAAATCATCGGAGACTGCCCAAACACAGGGATTCAGCCAGCAGAGCTGCCATTTCTCCTTCCAGACCGTCAGACTGAGGGCGGCAAAGGCGGCAAAGAGGGCCAGAGACAAATCAGCCCGCCGGGTGAATTGACAGGCGGCGGAGGCGAACAAAATCGCCAGAGGAATCGCTCCATACATAAAAATCAGGTATATCAGCAGATAGCTTTCCACATCAAAGACCGCACCCAGTTTCATTATGGCATACGGAAGCCAGGCCAACGTGGTAATGGCCTGGGCCAGAATGGAGACACACAGCAGCGCCCCCAGCCGGGTCAGGGCGGCGGTCATGGGAGACACCACCGCATGGGTCAAGGTTTCCATGCCGTCCCGCCGGAGCCTGTCCATGCTCCAGACAGTGAGAATCGCAAATACAACAGCCCCCAGAATACCGCCGGCCAGAGCCGGATTTGCAAGATACATCCCCTGCATGGTGGTAACATAGCCGCTGTCGCTGCTGGAATACAGAGGCCGGTAGACCGTCAGACCCGCAATCGGAGAGAGGGCGGTCAAAAGAATCGCCAGCCAAGTAAGGCGGCTCTGGAGTAATCGGGTCAGCTCCAAACGAAATTGCCGCAGGGTGTTCATTGCATCGCCTCCCTGGAGATGAGATAAAGATAGGCATCCTCCAGCGCGGGCTCCACCTGTTCCACAAAATCAGGAAGTTCCTCCGCCACGGCGCGGCAGACGATACCCTGGGCCGTGTTGACACGGGAGGTAATATGCAGGCCCACCTCCTGCCGCCGGTCTTTCTCCCAAAATACACCAACGTGGCCCACAGCTCCGGCGATCAGCTCGGCGGGAGTACCAACAAAGCGGATATGGCCCTGGTGTATCACAATGAGCTGATTGCACACTGACTGAACATCCTCGATAATGTGGGTGGACAAAAGCACCAGCCGGTCCTGGGCCATTTGGGAAAAGAGATTGCGGAAGGTGATCCGCTCCTCCGGGTCAAGGCCCACCGTAGGCTCGTCGAAAATCAGGAAATGAGGATTGCCCAGGATGGCCTGTGCGATTCCCACCCGCTGGCGCTGTCCGCCGGACAGAGTGCGGATTTTCGCTTTCTGCATTTCCTCCAGATTGGTACTCTGGATCGCGGCGGCGATGGCCTCCTGGCTGTTGTCACTTCCTTTCAGCGCCGCCATGTAGTCCAGGAACTGCCAGACCGTCAGCTCGTCAAACAGTCCGAAGGACTGGGGCAGATAGCCCAGACGGGCTTTCAGCAGCCGCTCCTGCTTCATCAAGGGCTTTCCGTCTACCGAGATCGCCCCCTCTGTGGGGAGGAGGCCCGCCACCAGGAGCTTCATCAGGGTGGACTTCCCCGCTCCGTTCGGCCCCAACAGGCCGATGAGGTTCGGGCTGCTCAGGTTCAGGTTGATTCCCTGCAAGGCGGTTTTACCTGACGGGTAGGTCATGGATAGGTTAAAAATCTCCACATTCATCTGTGTTTCATCCTTTCTGCTTGAGATTGCAGTCAGGATAACAGAAGAATGTGGAGTTCGTTTGTGGTTAATATGTGGTTTGTGTGGAGTTTGGCAGAATCAGCGTCGCGCAAACTCCTCTGTCGGTGTTTTGGATTTGACAAGAACCCCCATGCTGTTCCGCTATTTTCTGAACAAGATAAAGTCCTAATCCACTTCCGCCTGTCTGACGGCTCCGGGATGGGTCGCCGCGAAAGAACGGCTCAAAGAGGTGCGGCAGCTGCTCCGGGGCAATATGCGCTCCTTCGTTTTCTACACTCAAAATGATATTGTTGCCTTTCTTACGGGCGGAAATCCAAATCTTGATGCCCTCCGGCGAGTAGAGCGCGGCATTAGAGAGAAGATTGCCCAGGGCCTTTTTCAAGAGGGCCGGGTCTCCCACACTCCAGATTTCCGGCGGTAAATCTGCAACAACCTCTTGTTCTTTCTGCCGGAAAAGTTCATCGTAATTTTGCAGACAGTTCCGAATCAGAGCGGTGAGTTCCACAGGAATCATAGACAGCTCCCCACCCCTTTCCATACGGGAGACAGTCAAAAGCTCCTGCACCAAGCTCTCCATCTGGTTCGCCACAGTCAGGCTGCGGGCCAGATATTTGTCCCGATCTGCGTAGACGCCAATTCCGTCCAACATCCCGCCCAGCTGACCCTTCAAAACGGTGATGGGGGTTTTCAGCTCATGGGAAACCGCCGAGAAGAAATCCCGCTGGGCCTGCTCCAGCTGCTGTTCCCGCTCCACGTCTTTTTGAAGGGCAGCATTCGCGGTCTGGAGTTCCTGCATGGAACGGGATAGGTGATCCGCCAGTTCGTCCAGATTGTGGGCCAACGTACCAATTTCATCTGTACGCTGTTCTCCGCACCGCCAGCTGAAATCCAATTCAGACAGTTTTTGGGAGATTCCGCTCAATCGCACAATGGGCCGTGTGATGAAGTGCGCGTAGAACAGGGAGGTAAGCACAGACACCAGCAGAATGGCCGCGGCCAGCCAGGGCCAGATATGTCCCAAAGCCTCCGCCGCCTGATTGACCGCGCGAGTGCTGGCAAAGATCAGCAGCTGACAGTTTTCGGAGGAATCCTGAAAAGAAAACTCGGTTCCAATACAATGTACGATATAATCCTCGTTTTCTTTGTTGGGCTGAATGCCCTCGACCGACGAATGGGTCGGCGTCATTTCCCATTGCCCATGTTCTCCTGTCGGTATGATGTCGGAGGGGTCAACGCCACCGACAACATTCCCCGCAGAATCCTGGATACTCACCGGGACGCCATACTGGAACGTGAACTGTGAGAGGAGAGGTCCGCAGTCAGCCAGTGTATATTCTTCCAGCTGTTTTACCAGACGTTCAGCCTGGGCAGCCAGCAGACGCTCCTGATCTACTGTGTAGGTCAGCGGCATAAGCTGGGCAATCAGGCCATAGGTCAAAGCGCAGACTGCCGTCAGCAGCAGGCAGGTGACGAGGAAAATTTTTGTTGTCAGACTATTTTTCAGCTTCGTAATCAATGCGATACCCCACCCCTCTAATTGTTTCGATGTAATCCAGTCCCAGCTTTTTTCGCAGATTCTTGATATGCGTATCGACAATTCTCTCGTCACCGTAAAAGTCATAACTCCATACCCGGTTCAACAGTGTTTGCCTGGATAAAACACGCCCCTGGTTTTGGAGCAGGACCTTCAGCAGTTCAAATTCTCTTTGGGTCAAATCAACGATTTGACCGGAAATGCAGACCTTGTATCCCTCCAAATCCAGGGTCAGAGCTTTATATGCTATCCGACCGGACATGCTGTCTCCCATTGTCCGGCGCAGAACTGCACCAATTTTACGGAGCAAGACCGGCATGGAAAAGGGCTTTGGAATGTAATCGTCAACCCGCAGGTCAAAGCCTTTTAATTGATCTTCTTCGCTGTCGAGCGCTGTCAGCATGATGATTGGAATATCTGATTCCTCCCGAATGGCCCTGCATACTTCATAGCCATTTAAGCGGGGGAGCAGAATGTCCAGCAGGATTAAATCGACATGGGAGCTGCGGAATACTTCGAGGGCCTGTTCGCCGTCGGAGGCGGTAACAACCTGATAGCCCTCATTTTCCAAATAGTTCTGCAAAAGCTCCCGGATGTCGTATTCATCCTCGACCACTAAAATTTTCACCATGTGATCCACCTCACCAACGCGATTATAGCAGAGAATTATGAATTTTGTGTGGAGTTTTGTTTTCTGCCGCTTTTTAATCATTGATAGAATTTAGCTCTGGTATATTGGCCCCTAATTCATTGTTTTCTGCTATGCAAAATTTGAGCAGGAAGTCTGCGCTTCCGGGTGTCATATTTTCCTGTCTGTACTCTGCTTTTGCCGCTATGTAGGAGAGCCATCCAGCTTCCTGGACGGCCCTCCTTGAGTACTGTTCTCTTATGCATAGAAGTTGACGCTGTTGGGGATCCCGACAAACATATAGCAGTAGGTGATGCAGTCGTACTGGGTCACGCCCACGCCGATGCAGTCGCATCTCGGGTCGATCATGGTCTGGAAGTGGCCGGGCGAGTTGATCCAATTGTCGACAGCGCGCTGGGCGGCGTTGTCTGTACCAGTGAACACGGTGAGGTTGTCACCGAAGCCATAGGGGTAACCGGCATCTGCGGCGGCTTTACTCTCCTCCGGAGCGTGGTGCCAGGTGTAGCGCTGGTTGGAGCAGGCTTGTGCTGCGTTCATCAGAGCCTCATTGACCGGCAGCTCTGACACTCCATTGGCCTTTCTGGTCTGGTTGATGAGGCGGATCATCTCCTGCCGTATCTCCAGGTTGTCTGTCAGTCCGGCGCTGTCCCCGCTGGCGGGGACCTCCAGTGGGGCGGAGTCAGCGGAGCTGACCGTTAGTGTCATGCTCCCGCACTCTCCGGCACTGTTGGATGCAGTAATCTCTACGTTCCCCTCTGCCTTGGCGACAGCGACCCAGAAGGTCAGCACCTGCTCCACCGCTACCGTGTCCAGGTCGCTGGAGGTGACGGCGTACTCCGTACCGCTGGGGCCGATGATGAGGCCGCTTCGCTCTCCTACCTCCAGGGTACTGCCTTTGTAGCTGCTTACCCGGATGGATTCGGCTGGCGCTGCTGTCGCTGCGGCGGGGATGGTGAGAGCGGTTGCGAGGATGACTGCCGTCAGTACGGCGGCGCTGTGCTTTTTTATGCCAGTCATTTGTTTTTCCTCCTGATTTCAGTGTTTTATAGGGGTTTTTGCAAACAATACAATACCAAAATAAGAGATGTAAGTCGATAGGGACAAACGGAGAAATACAAAGGCGAAAAGCAAGCAAACTACATAGTACCTCGCTGTCCATGCGGAAGGTTCCTTTCGTTGTGACAATCTTTCTGACCACATAAGCAGCCACAGACAGACATGGAGCACATGGAAACACTGTTTTCAAAGAGTGCCAGAGAGCAAATGAAACAGAGCAGAAACGGCTATAAATTATCAAAATTTGTCCAAAAAATCTTTGCAGACCTCTTTGTTTATAGCAGATCAGATTTTGAACTCGTTACATGGACATAGACGGTCCCTGGTACTCCTCGTGATCATCCGCCTTGTGGCCCATGGCGATTTTTTTCTCACGGATTCTTCGCATAAGTTTGCTCTCCACATGACCACCCGACGGATTCGGCGGCGGAAGTGTCTCCCAAAAAATGTTGCTTATGTGATGGAGTAGTCTCATAGTACAGAGGAGAACAGAAGGGTCACGCTGCCGATGGTCCAGGAGGAACTGCGCATAGCTGTTGCCTTGATTTGCGGACTGCATCAGCCAGTATTGCGCCGCATCTTGATCTTGTCCTACTTCTTTCCCTTGGAGGTACAGCTTGCCGAGGACGTACTGTGCGTATTGATTTCCTTGATTGGCGGAGTTGCTTAGCAGTCGAACCGCCCTTTCGATATCTTTTGGAACACCATCGCCCAGAAGGCACATCTTCCCCAGGTGGTACGGAGCATACTGATTTCCCGATTCACAGGCACGCTCATACCACGAGGCTGCTTCGCTCATTCGTCCTTGTCTCTGGAGAAACCTTCCCAGAGCGTACTGCGACTGCGCGTCCCCTATCTCGGCAGAGCGCCGGAACCACCCCTCCGCCTTTTCATCATCCGGCAGGATGCCAAGGCCATCCTGGTACGCCTTGCCCAAGTGATACGCAGCCGAGGAAAAGCCCTTGTCCCACAACTGTTCCAACGTTTTTACCGCTTCTCGTTTTTCTGCCCACGTGACATCGTCATCGCGGAGCAGTGCTGCCGCTTGGCGGTACTCCAGCACTTCGTTGTATTCAACGCCTTGCGGCAAAACTTCAGAGACCACTTCCGGCTCATCGTTCATCTCCACATCCTCGAAGGTGAACACACCTAATCGCAGACTCTCCGCCTCCTGGATTACCAGATTCTTGATTGCGCGAAACTCTTTTTGCTGTGAGAGCGGCAGCCGCTGGCGAGACGCATCCTTGTAGTAGTTCTCCAGCTCATCACGCAGACCGTTCCAGACTTCATAGCACTCCGCCACTTCCGGCAGCTTTGCCAACTCATCCACGGCAGCATCCACCTGAGCCTTGACGGACTTTTTCAAATAGCCGTAGACCTTTTTGCCCTTGACAGTTTCCAGAGACTGTGCCAGCTCCAGCATCTTCATTTCGATCACAGGGCTGTCGCAGAAGCCTGTCCGTATCTTCTCTATCAGCTCTCTCATAGACCGACGAGCTGCGCTGACCAAGTCCTTGTAGGAGACGTCCTTCTCCTGATAGAGCGTGTACATCTCATCCCGGAAAATATCGTTCGTGAGTTTGGAGCGAATCATCTTGACGCCCTCTTTGGTCAATCGGCCCTGACTTGGATCGGCAGACCAGACCATGGCGTGGACATGAGGGTGGTGGCCTTCGTCGTGGAACGCGGCGCACCAGCGCAGCTGGTCCGACGGAATTTTCATTGCCTCCGCTATCTCAACTTGATGAGCCTTGATCAACTTCCGCCAGCTTTCCGCGCAGTCATAGCCAAGCCGGGCTGCGTCCTCCCGCCGCAGGGACCAGATAAACGTCCACACGTTTCCGGTGTGCGTCTCGACTTCTTTGAGTGCGGCGTCCAGTGATACTGGCCGGTTGCTGAACAGACCGTGCTCACCATGACGCTCCACGCGGGGCCGGGTGGCGATGTACCGCATATAGCCGTCTCTATCAGTGAGCTTGTGGGCGTTGGCGTCCAGCACCGCAGAGATCAACCAGGAGGCATTGCGGGTGGTCGGTGCTGAGTGATAGTCACTGTACTCTTCCAGTTCAGTGGCGTCAGGAAAATCCCGGAGCAGATTTTCGATGAGCTGCCGCTGGCCCTTTGTCACCGGACCGCTCCCCTCCAGTCGCTCTACACGTTCGCGTGTGGCGATATACTTCATATACCCGGAGGCGCCGCCGGCCTTGATGTAACCGCTTTTCTGAATCAGCCTGACCATTGATCATCCCACCCATTCTGGTACCTGACGGCGTCCTCAAGATTGATCACACCATTGGTCTGTCGAATTTCTCTGATGCACCGCGCCCGCAGACGTTCCACGTCATCCAGGTGGACCTCATTCACCGCCGCCGTGATATTCGCGATCATGTCCTGCTCCACGACCAGCTTGAACAGCAGTTTGCCGATCCGAGTACCCAGCGCCCCCAGCTTTCCATCCAGCACATCCGCAAGGACACGCGGGAGATAGCTGGCGGCGTTTTGCGTATTCAGGTAGCCGGTGTAGAACCGGATCGCCTTTTCGATGTACTCATTTTTGGTGGAGCAGTTGTCTTTTGTATAGCTGGTTTCTACCTGGCTCCACGCATCCGACGTAAGCCAGACTGTGTGCCGCTTTTTATCTTCATTCATGCTGAAATATCCTCCTTATTCCAAATTAGCGTCATGCGAAATCCTTCAACGGTGGGGCTTAGGAGGACCTTTGGAAATATCAGCGTCAATCGGTTTTCTCCTCCGCCAAAAAAGCGTCAGCTTTCGTCTCCGCAACTGCCCGCACTGCGGGCAGAAGTACCTGCCCTGGCGCACGGAAAGCGCCAGGGCTTTCTCCTGCTTTTCTTTCGTCCTTCGCAAACCGCCGTATTTCGGCGCAAAATATCCTCCATAGACTCTGTCCTGTCCTCATCGGAAGAATCGCACACAGCGGCGCACAAGCGCTCATGCGGGGTGTTCCTTGCTGCTCTCCAGCTTCTTGGCGACTCGCATTTGCTCCGTTGTCTCCTCCAGTTGCCGGAGCTGGCGCTGGTTGTAGAGGTCCACCGCATTTTGGATTGGCAGGATAGTGTAACGGAGACTGCCGTTTCGTCTGCGTCCATCTTTTGTCATGATGGACGTTGGTTCGGTGACGACCAGTCTCTGCTCCTCCAACTCCGCAACGTACTTCCGCACCGTGTTGACGCTCATGCCCACCGATTTGCCGATGCTGGTGTAACTCGGATAGCACTGGTATGTCTTTCGATCCTCGCAGTAGAGTAGGTAGGAGTAGACGGCCAGCGCGCCGGGCGACAACTTCAGAGAAAAAATCTCGTTGGGCAAAGGGAAAAATCTTTTTGCCGCTGGCGGCTTCGCGTACTGCCAGAGCATCAGCCGTCACCTCCCCCTGTGTTCCGTTTCACCCACTGGATGAACTCCTCCTTTGGAACCACGATTCGGTTCCCGATTTTCAGAGTTGGAAAATCCTGTTGATGTAATAACTCGTAGCCGCTGGATGGCGAGATATCCAGCACTTGAGCTACTAATTTTGCGTTGAGAAACAACGGCAGTTCACCGTAGCTCTTGTACACCGACTCTTTCATTTTGTCACCTTCGTCATAAAAATTTTTTCTAGCAGTTGACTTTCACATCGCATGTGTTGTATAGTCTACCTATAACTCTTGCAGTGTAACACAGTAGAGAAGAGTTGTCAATAGCTATTCTTTTATTTTATCGTCTATTTTGGAGGAGTTGCTCATGAACATTTCCAATTTGACTTTTCCGCTGACCGTAGATTTCAGCGGCAGCAAATATTGGCTCAATGGAGAAGGCCCTTACCAGTGCGGAGAAGCGGCAACAGCTTTTCTTGCGGGAGAGATCCACTGTGAACCAGCTGGTGATTCTTCACGCTTAACGCAGGAGCTGGAGACGGTACTCAAAACGTTCGGCAGCTATCTTTTCCCCTGTGCCGAAGAACAGGAAACTGTAAATGACTTGTATCAGCAGTTAAAGCAGAGCGCGGCGACCTGTTCCGTCAACTACAACTTTCTTCCGCTCAAAGGTTCCATCGTTCTGACGGAGCGGTACACGTTTCCCACCCTGCACGATTTTCTCTACATGGAACTGGGCCGGGCCATCCTCCACGGCAACGCGCCCAGACAGTGCCGCTTATGCGGCGGCTGGTTCCTCCACAAGCAGGGGGACCGGGCAATCTACTGCGAGCGCACCGCTCCTGGTGAGACAGAGAAGACCTGCCGGGAGATTGGAGCGCGGGCGGTCTTCGAGAAAAAGCTCCAGGACGAGGACTCCTGGAAGCTCTACAAGCGGGCTTACAAAAAATACTACGCCCGATACATGAAGGGCAACATGAGCGAGGCCGCGTTCAAGGCTTGGGGAGAGCAGGCCGCGGCGGAGCGGGACGCCGCCATCGAGCAGCTAAAGACAACGGCAGACGCCGCGCTGCGCGCGTCGATCACCCGGAAGCTGAAAGAGGATCTGAACCGGCTGTGAATAAAAACCCTGGGGCCGGCTCACGCTGAACCAGTCCCAGGCGTATTCTTTGATTATAGCGGCGCAAATTCTGCGTCGTGATTTTCATAATTCGCTCGAAATCATCGGGGGCAGAAGCGTGCCAAAACAGTCCCTTCAAAACAGCTTTGCCGTTGTGCGGGAAGTTCCAGCGATAACCACACCAAAAAATGCTCGTCCTGTCAACCGTGCGTCAGGATTCTTCAAGCTCACCGGCCGCATCTATGCGTCATTTCCGGTCTTGTCCCAGGAGCCAGGCTTTCAATTCATGAAGCGACTTCGCTCCCCCCTCTAAACGGCGGTCCCCCAAAAACAGCGTCGGTACAATCCGCACCTCCAGCTCCTCTTTCGCATGCCGGACAGCTTCTCGCTCCAAAGACGCATAGCGGCCATCCCCCAGTGCCTCTCGAAAAGCCTGGGACGGTATGCCCGCCTCTTCCGCCAGGGCGAAAAGAGTCTCGACATCCGCGATGTCCCGCTCTTCCTCAAAATAGCCCTGAAAAATCCGGTGGACATAGTCATCCTCCCGCCCCAATTCCCGGGCGAGATAGAGTCCTTGAAAAGCCGAACGGGTATAGGGACGGGGAGATACGCCAGGGGGCATGTGCATGGTCAGCCCAACCTCCCGGCAAAGCGGAGCCAAATCCCGTTCATAACGAAGTTTGCGCTCCGGGTCCCCGCAGACCTCCACAGGAGGCTCCGTTGGCTCGGTCAGCTCAAAGGGAAGGTGTTCGATCGAAAGCTCCATCCCCTCCAGCCGGAGCCTCCGCAAAAGCGCCTCCAGCGCAAAGCAATATGGACATACAAAATCAGATGCGATTTTAACAGACAGCGGCACTGTTTTTCTCCCCCTCAAAAGTACTTCGTTATAATCTCCGGCGTAATACGCGCGCCAAAGCAACCTACCGCCGTGGTGGAGCAGCCGGCGAAAATGTTTCCCAGACGGACACAACGGGACAGCGGTTCATCCCGCAGAAGTCCGTATATCAAACCGGCCAGAAAATTATCTCCGGCGCCGGTGGTGTCTACGGCAGTAAACTCCTCCACGGCGGGTGCGTACCGGACGCCGCCGTCCTCCCACCAGGCCGTCCCCCCTTTGCCGAGGGTCACCACAGGGTGCGGCGTGTAGCGGGCCAGAAAGCGGACCGCTTCCTCCAGATTCTCTGTGCCCGCCAGCTTCATGGCCTCCCGGTCATTGGGGGTATATACATCGAGATAAGAAAGAAAATCCTGAAAGCTGTCAATCGAAAGCGTATCGCTCCAGCCATTGTCATACACCAGCTTTACGCCCCCCTCATGAAGCCGCCGGGTAACCTCCGGGTGTCCCTCCGGGGCAAAGGCAACCCGGGCGTCCCGCAGAAACCGGTACACGGTATCGCTGTCCAGGCAGCGTTCGTTAACGCCCTCGTTGTGGCTCAGGAAACCCCGATCATGGGGCCAGGAAAATACACTGGTAACCACCTCCGGGTTCGGGCTGGGAGACGGGAAGAGCTCCAGCTCGTCAAAGCCTTGCCGCTCCAGCAGCTTCCGGCAAAAGGCACTGGTGTCGCTCTCCCCCAAAAAGGTCCCCAGCCGCACCTTCAGACCCAGCTGGCCCAACACGATCGGATAGACCTGAGGCCCGCCGCCCAGCTGCATGGTAAAGCTGCCGGCAAACACCTCCTCCCCTGGCTGCGGCATCCGGTCGAAGCCTTTGAAGATCAAGTCCAGATTGATCTGGGCAAATGTTTTGAAATCGTACATAGCTCTTCCTCACTTTTGTGTGAGATATTCCGCGTACCGCTGGAAAAACACCTCCGTCAGTTCCGTGGCCAGCTCCAGGTCGTTGACCAGCGGGTGGAGGAACAGACCCTTCACCGCCGTGTCCCGGTCACGCTCCAGAATCGCCTGGATGGTGCAGCGCTCAAAGTACTTCAGCCTCCGGATCTGTTGGAGCTGGAACTCGTCGATCTCCCCAACCGGGACCGGATGGACTCCGTCCTTTCGGATGTCGCAGCTGATTTCCACCACATCGTCGTCCCGCAGGCCGTGAATCGCGCCGTTGTTGGGTACGGACAGAATCATCCGGCAGGGGGTGCCCTCCGTCACGGCCCGGATAAACCGCAGGGCCACAGCGGCGTACCCGCCCTCGTCGGGAGCGGAGAGGAACGTATCCAGCGTAGGAGGAACCCAGGCCTTTTCCCGCTTGGCTCCGCTCTCCACGGAAAAATACGCGTTTTCCCGCTGTCCGTAGGCAGCCATGTAAAGGTCAAAGCCCTCTTGAAACTGCTCCGGAAGATTTAATTCGGCTAACCGTGCCTCCAGTGCGGCGTTAATCTCCGCGATCATGCGTCCCCTGGGCCGCTCTGCCGATTGGATCATGGACAGAGACCGCACCCGGCGGTAATAAAAATAGAGGTACTCGTTCAGCAGCTCCCCGCCGCTGAGGCGGGCCATCTCCGGGGTAAACAGGCGCATCTCCGTGGTGCGGTAGACCTCTGGACTTTGAAGTAGCTCCTTCTGTACGTCTTTTCCGCGAAGCCGGGCGTTTTTGAACCAGGACAGGTGGTTCAGCCCATAGCACTCCACTTCCAGCTCCCCGGGTCCGGCCCCGAGAATCTCTTCAAGTCCCCGGATAAAGCCGCTGGGAGCGTCGCAGATGCCATAGACGTTGTCAAACCCCTTCAGCCGCAGAGCTTGGGTGATGATTCCGCTGGGATTAGTGAAATTGAAAATCAGGTGTCCGGGGTTGGAGACCTCCCTGGCCAGGGCACAGTAGCCCAGCAGCGCGGGAACGGAGCGCAGAGCCATGGCGAAGCCTCCCGCGCCGGTAGTCTCCTGGCCCAAAATGCCGCGGGAAAGACAGGCTTCCTCGTCAAAGACCCGCCCGGCGTCTCCTCCCGCCCGAATGGAGGTGATGATGTAGTCCGCTCCGGAAAGGGCAGTCCGGGCATCGTCCGTGACCTGAACCTCCAGCGCCGGATCCAGGCGGGCGGCGATTTGCCGGGAGATCTCGCCATAGGTCCGCAGATGGAGGGGATTGTTGTCCAGCAGGGTAATCCGGTCTACCTGAATCTCCCGGGCGCTTTTTACAAGGGACTTGGTCAGAAAGGCGGAGCGGGCTCCAGCTCCGCCAATGACGCACAGCTTTTTCATGATACCTTCCTCCCTCACCGATAGGCCGCGATTTCAGCCTTCAGCTGATCGATTGTTTTCAGGACCAATGGCCGGTGTTCATCCTCCGGCACCCGGCCATAAAGAGTATCCGCATAGTCCAGCACCATATCTACATTGAGGGGCTTGTCCGTGCGGTGGATGAAACGGCGGTAGTTATTTTGGTACAGGTCCCGCAAAACCGGCTCCGGCAGATCCAGACCCACGCAGTGCTCCTCAAAGGCGGTAAAGACCTCGTCGGTCTCCAAAACCCGCTGCAGGCAAGTGACGGTCTCACGCCAATGATCCGAAAAGGTGTCCGTTCCAAAGAGAATTTTATGAGAGTACCGGGAAAAGAACCCCCGCCAGTATTCCCTGTCTTTGGCAAAGTTTTCAAACATCTCCCAGCCGGGAGTAATGTCGAAAAAGAGATTGGGATAGCGGTCCAGCATCTCACAGCACAGCCCCGGCTGGTCCGAGATGAAGAAAAAGTGGGGAATGCAGAGGTTCAGATTGGGGTGCTTGCGGAGAAAGCCGAAGGTTTCCTCGTCGATCTGAAACTTATGGGGGAAACGACCGTCCCCATAGAAAAAGTTCTTCTCCACCGCCCACTGGGGGAGCTTGTCCCGGTACCAGAACTCTACAGGGTCGTTGATGTGATAAAGAATGGGGAAACGGGTCCGCTGGGCGTAATCGAGCATCTTGTCATAGTTCGGCGCGTCCAGGGGGATTCCAAGGCCCGCGCGCACGCCGGGCTTTCCGTCCAGCATCTTTACTCCATCAAAGCCCGCCTCGTCCAGCCATCGGATCTGCCGCAGAAGCTCCTCCGCCTCCGGCACGGTCCCTCCGTCGTAATGAAAGGAACCGAATGCTTGGCACCGGCCCTTTTCCCGCAGCTTCATCAGGGCGCATAACAGATTTTGGACAACGGCGAAGGGGGAGCGGATAACGGTGCAGGCCATAAAAGCCCAATTGGTATAACCGCAGTAATCCACCATAGAGATACACGCGTCGGCCTCCCGGGGATCAAACAGATGGATATGGACATCGGAAATGGGATAGCGAAACAGCATGACGCAAAACTCCTCTCTGTCTGTCAGCCTTTGATGCCGGTATGGGCGATACCCGCCACAAACTGTTTCTGGAAAATCACGAAGAGTACCACCAGCGGCAGCACCGCGATGACCGCCCCCGCCATCACCTGCTCATAGTAGGTGGTGTGCTCCCCGATGAGCATGGCAAGGCCGGCGGCCAGGGTCATTTGATCGGCCCGGGAGTTGTTGATCAGGGGCCACATCAAATCCTTCCACGCGTTCAGCATCGTCAGGATCATCAGCGTGGTCAGTCCCGGTTTCACCAGGGGAAGAAGGACGTTCCAGTAGATTCGGAAAAACCCGCACCCGTCGATGCGGGCGGCCTCATCCAGCTCCCGTGGCAGGGATGAGAAGAACTGGCGCATTAAAAACACGCCGAAGATATTGAACAGCCCCGGCAGCGCCAGACCCGTCAGCGTGTTGGTCAGGCCCAGCTTGACCATCAGCCGGAAGCGGGGGATGATGAAAATCTGTCCAGGCACCATCATCAGCGCCAGCATTCCCAGGAAAAGAACGTCCTTTCCCGGAAAGCGCAGGCGGCTGAACGCGTAAGCGCAGATAGTGACAATAAACAGCTGCCCTACGATCATCAGCAGGGTGACCAGAATGGTATTCAGGTACAAGCGGGGGAAATTCAGCTTCTCGGAGACGATCGAGTAATTGATCCACCGGGCGGCTTCGGGAAAAATTTTCAGGGGAATCTGGATGGTCTCCTCATAGGTCTTGATGGAGGTCAGAAACATCCAGACAAAGGGGCCAAAGGCCAGAACCGCCGCGACAATCAGGAAAATGTGGTTGAAAACCCGGGTGAGCAGGGTCTCGTCGTTTCGGATGGTCTCATTCATAGCGTTTATCCTCTCAGTTCTCGGCCTGTACCCAATATTTTTTGCCAATCATTTGGATAATGGTAATGACCATAATGATCAGCGCCAGCACCACGGAGATGGCCGCGCCGTAACCGCGCATGCTGCTGCGGTTGAACGCGCACTCATAGAAATAGGTCACCAGGCTCATGCTGTAGGTGTAGGCCAGGGAATCCCGTTCTACCATCAGGTAAATAAAATCGAAAATCTGGAGAATCCCGATGGTAACCATGATGACGGAAAAGAAAATCATAGGGGTAAGCAGTGGGAGGGTAATCTTGAAAAAAACCTGTCTCCCGGAAGCTCCGTCCAGCCGTGCCGCCTCATAGTAGGTGCGGTCAATTCCCTGCAGGGCGGCCAGCATGATAATCGTGTAATAACTGATCATGGACCAGGCGACCACCAGGATGATGGACCAGCGGACATACTTCACATCGCCCAGCCAGGAAATCCTGTCAAAGCCCAGCTTCTCCAGGAGATGGTTGAAAACGCCGTACTGATAGTTCAAAATCCACCGCCAGAGGATGCCCACCGCCGCGGGAATGGTAATGGCGGGGATGAACAGCAGCGTGCGGTAGAGCGTTCTCCCCCGCAGGTGCTTGTTCAGGAGATTTGCCAGAAACACGGAGAACACCACCACCAGAGGCACGCCCACCACGGCATAAAAGCCGGTGTTCCGCAGGGCCAGCCAAAAGGTGTCATCCTCCAACAGGTCGCGGTAATTGGCAAGGCCGATAAAGGTTCCCTCGCCAAAGGTCCCCATTTTGCGGAAGCTGTAGAGGATGTTTTGAAAGAAGGGAATTACACTGAACACCATCAGTCCCGCAAACATGGGAAGAATAAACAGCCAGGCGGCGCCGGCCTCCTTGATCCTCATGCGGCTGATGGATCTTGCGGTCTGTTTCATGAATACGTTCCTCCTGACGGACATTTTTCCCAAAAGGCGGCGCCGGAACCCGGAAAGCCGGCGCCGCTCTTCCCGTCCTCCCCCCGAAGGCCGGGGCCCTCAGGGGGAGGAAAGAGGCTTAGCCGAAGATCTGGTCCAGAACCTCCTGCGCCTTGGCCGCCCCTTCTTCCATGGCGGCGTCTACGGTCTTCGTCTGGGCGAAGGCCTCCTGCATCGCGTCGTTGACAATGGAGGTCCAGTCAAAGTTCCCGTTGGAGGGATAGGCGAAGCCGGTTTCCGAGGCGTCCATGAACACCTGGGCGTTGATGTTTTTGAAGTTCGCCACATAAGAATCTTGAGCGGTCAAATAGGCGGGCATGTCGATTCCCTTTTCCGCCTCATAGGACTGGCACGCCTCGCCAGTGATGTACTTCAAAAATTCCCAGGCGGCTTCCTTGTTCTCGCAGCGCTTGGACATAACGTACCCCAGTCCGCCCATGTTGCAGCGGTTGTCCACAGCCATGGCAGGCATTTGAATCAGGGAGATACTTCCCGCCTCGCCCAGGGAGCTGTTTTCCAAAACACCGGATTTCCAGGAGCCGACAAAGACCATCGCGGCCTGACCGGAGATGAAAAGGTCGGTGCCCGGCGTCTCGGAGAGAACGGAGTAGGGGGCCATCTGGCCGTTCTCCATCAGGTCCACCACCTGCTGTACCGCATCCTTGGAGGCAGGCTCGGCGATACCGCAGACCGTTCCGTCATCATTAAGATAGCAGCCGCCGTTTTGATAGAGGAAGTTCATCCAGGAGGGCTGGGCGTCCAGCTCCATAACGATGGGGTACTCGCTGCCGCCGGCAGCCGAAATGGCGTCGCGCAGCTGTCCGGCGATGTCCCGCATGTCGTCCCAGGTCCAGCCGTCCTGAGGAAGCTCCACGCCATAACGGGAGAACAGCTCCGTATTCAGCGCCACCACCACGGTGTCCAGTCCCTTGGGCAGAGCGTACTGCTCCCCGCCGACGTTATACGCGTTCAGGCGTCCTTCGGCATAGACGCTGAGATCAAAGTTTTCCGCCGCGATGTAGCTCTCCAGGGACTCCAGCAGCCCGGCGTCCACATATTTATGCACATATGTGTTCATCCAAAACACGTCCGGGGCCTCATTGGTCTCCAGAGAGGCATCCAGCTTGGTCCAGTAGGTGTCCCAGGGAATCTGCTCAATGCTGACCTCAATGCTCCCCTGGTGCTCTGCGTTGAATTTGTCCACATTTTCCTGAATCACGGGGAGCTGGGCTTCATCCCACAGGGAGAGGGTCAGTTTCGCCGCCCCCCCGGAGGAGCCCCCTCCCCCGCAGCCGGTCAAGAGGGCCAGGACACAGGCAAGGCACAGAACAGCAGACAGAAACTTCTTTTTCATGATCATTCTCCTTTTTGTTGAAAAAATATATTGTCCCGTTTCAGAGCGAACCGCCCGCGGTATTCGCGGCGGACCGCCGGCGGATTGTTCCGAAACAGGCGCTGAACACAAGACTCCGGTCACTCCTCCCGGGTTTTAGAAGGATGAGAAATGGCGGTTTCGTCAATCCGGCGGCAGCTTTGACGCTGGACGATAGAGTATTGCAGGAGGATTTCCGTGGAAAGCTCCTGCGCGGGCTGCCCAAAAAGCTCCAGGGTCTTCTTGACAAAGCCGTCCATGGGCTGGTGGATGGTCGTCAGAGCGGGACGGACCTTCCTGGCAATCTCCAGATCGTCGTATCCCAGAACCGACACATCCCCGGGGACGGATTTTCCCCCGTCGAAAAGCGCGGCCATGGCGCCGGCAGCCAGCTCGTCGCTGAAGGCGAAGATGGCGGTGAAGTATTTTCCCTCCGCCAGGGCGCGGCGGACCGCCTCATATCCCGCCTCAAAGGTGAGCGGACCGCAGATGACGGCGGCATCCTCCTCCCGAAGGGGCAGACCCCGCTCCTCCATGGCCTTGCGGCAGCCGCTGAGCCTCTGGAAGCCCGCGCCGACCTTGCGGGTCTCGTCGGACAAGAAGAGGATGTGCCGGTGCCCAAGGTCCAGCAGATAATTGGTCCCCTCATAGGCGGCGGTGATGTCGTTGACATGCACCATATCCGACCCCCGGTTCAGGGCCACTCCGCCGCACATCACCGTTCGCAGTCCACAGCCCTGTAAATAGGCGAGAACCTCGTCGTCGATCTCTTCCTCAAAATAGATGACGCCGGAGGGACGCATCCGATTGACCAGGCTCCGCACAGTTTCCAGCTCAGAGGGGACATAGCGCAGTAATAAAAAGGTATACTCATTCGTTTCGGCCTCAAGAAGGTCCCGCACCATCCGGCTGTAAAAGGAAAAACGCAGGTGCGTAAGCAGAACCAGAATGATTTTTTTTCGCTCTTTCTTGGGTATTTCTGCACACCCCAGCGTTAAAAGAGCCTCCTCTATGCGTGCGGCCGTTTCATGGCTGACCATCTCCGAGCCGGTAAAATAGCGGGAAACAGAGGCGGGGGAAACGCCGGCCTCCCGGGCGATCGCGCGGATAGTTGCTTTCATTTTACCACGCCCTTTCATTTGTTTCAGAAACAAATTCTAATTTATATCTCTATATTTTAGATAATATCCAAAAAAATGCTGACAGTCAACAGTAAAATCAAATCATTCAATCAATAACTGTTTCTGAAACATCCAAAAAGATATTATTTACATTCACTTTTACGTAAAACTGTGCATCGTCATTGCCGCATTGTTTAAAATACGCTTATTGCTGTCGAATTGTAGAATATTCATTGTGGATTTTGTCTATTTTTTTGCTTGAAACTCTCTAGAATCTTTGATACACTTGTCCTCCGACAGAAGCCGCCTTTTAAATACACAGCCACAAAATACGGAGGGTACTATTGAAACATATTGAAACAAACAGAGAGCTGGTTGGAAAAATCCTTCGCTTTTCGGTTCCGCTCATGCTCACAGGCATCCTCCAATTGGCCTATCAGGCCGCAGATTCCGTGATTGTGGGCCGTTTTGCCGGCAAGGCGGCCCTGGCAGCGGTAGGTTCCACTACGTCGCTGATCTTTCTGCTGGTCACCCTGTTCAACGGTGTGTCCGTAGGGGCGAACTATCTGGCATCCAACCGCTATGGCGCTGCCGACAGCGAAGGAGTGGCCCGGGCCGTGCATTGCGCCGCCGGTCTCAGCGTCGTGCTGGGACTCGCCGCAGCCCTGGCGGGGCTTGCCCTCTCCGGCCCTCTCCTGCAGGCGACCCATACCGCGGAGGACGTGCTGCCCCTGGCGGAGCTGTACCTGCGCATCTACTTCCTGGGGACTCCCGCCCTGGTGGTCTACAATTTTGGAAGCGCGATTCTACGGGCGGCCGGGGATTCTTCCCGCCCCCTTCTTTTCATGCTGGTCTCCGGCTCGGTAAATGTGGCGCTGAATCTTTTTCTGGTGGTGGCGGTCCGACTGGGGGTCGCCGGAGTCGCCATCGCGACGGTGGTATCGCAGTATCTCTCTGCCGTTTTGGTGGCCGTCCGGCTCTGCGCTGCTCGGGACTGCTTCCGCCTGGAACTGAAAAGAGTTCGGTTTTATCAAAGAGAAGCGGCATTGATGCTGAAAGTCGGCCTTTCTTCCGGTTTGCAGGGTGTGGTGTTCTCTGTCTCCAACGTGATGATCCAGTCGCAGGTCAACACCTTTGGCTCCGCAGTCATGGCGGGCAATTCCGCCGCGTCCAGCCTGGAGGGATTCATCCACATCTCTCAAAACGCCTTTGCCCAAGCCTCGCTCACCTTCATAAGCCGAAGCATGGGCGCGGAAAAGCCCCGCCGGGCCTGGCACGTCTTCTGGATCTGCATGGCGTTGACCCTGAGCCTTGGGTTGGTACTGTGCGCGTTTCTGGTCTGTTTCCGGGAACCGTTGTTGAGTTTTTACATCAAACCCGGAGAGATCGCCGGGGTTTTGACTGCCGGGGTAACTCGGGTGATGGTGATTGGCGCGTTCCAATGGGTGGGCGGACTGATGGAAACTGCCTGCAACAGCCTCCGGGGGTTCGGGAAAAGCGTGAATCCCACTGTAACGACGCTGCTTGGCGCATGCGGTCTTCGAATGGTGTGGATTTACACCGTCTTTGCGCGAAGCGGCTCCATCCGTAGCTTGTATTGGTCTTATCCGGCGTCCTGGACGCTGACTCTGGCGATTCACGGCGTATTTCTGTTCCTGGTCCGCCGGGAGGTCTGCCGCAGACGGCTTCAGATAGAAGGAGGTGCTTTATGAGCCGCTTTTTCGATCCAGAATCCCCTCTCTCCCGGGCGCTTTCCGCCGTGTTTGACTGGGCGGCGCTGAGCCTGACCGCGGCAGTCTGCGCGCTGCCCCTGATAACGGCGGGAGCCTCCGTCTCTGCACTGTACGCCGTCGCCCAAACGGAAAACGCCGGTCCCGGAGACTTTCTCCGCCGCTTCCGCCGGGATCTGAGGCGGACGCTTCCGCTGGGGATCTCCTTTCTGGCGGCCGCCGGTCTGCTGGCGGCGGATTTCTTCATCATCTTCCGGATGCCCCCAGCGGTACGGGCGCCTCTCTGGGGCGGTCTGTTCTTTTTAGGGGCGTGCCTTCTGCTGGCGGGAACCGTGGTCTTTCCGCTGGCAACTTCCGCAACCGGCGTGCCTTGGACAGCTCTTTGGAAGCGGGCGCTGCTTCTATCTATTGCCAAGCTGCCGCGAACACTGGCGATGCTGGCGGCGGCGGCAGCCCCCCTCTTGACCCTTGCCGGCGGCTCCTTCCTTTTTTTGTGTTTATGGCCGGTTTGGCTGTTTATCTGGCCTCTTTTGATTGTCAAAATCTGGTTCCGTCTGGGGGGAAGCTATCTCACCATGGAAGATTCCCCATAAAGGGCCGCACGTCCCGCCATATGCCGTCGGCCCAATAAGGCCGAAAGAAAGGATGAGTGAATGTGGATTCGTTTGAGCTCCAAAAATTGGCGTTCCGGTATCAGGACTACGCCGCCGCCATGCGGCGCGAGTTTCACCGGAATCCTGAGATTTCCGGAAAAGAATTTCACACCAGGGAGATTTTAGTGCGTGAGATTGCGTCCATGGGCCTCCCCTGCCGCCTGTTAGACGGCACCGGCCTCATCGCGGTTATCGAGGGCGGGAAACCCGGGAAGAGCCGGGTGCTCCGGGCGGATATGGATGCCCTTCCCATTCAGGAAGACCAGGAAAATCTCCGCCGGGAAAAGGACTGCGTTTCTCAACGAGAGGGAATCTGCCATGCCTGCGGCCACGATGCCCATATGGCAATACTGTTAAGCGCCATGAAGGTGCTGACGCAGGTGCGGGAAGAAATCGAGGGGACAGTCTACTGCTGCTTTGAAGAAGGAGAGGAAACAAACTGCGGAATCGAACATATGGTCCGTGCCTTGAAGGACTATCCTGTCGGCGAGTGCTTTGCCCTTCATGTTTACAGCGGCCTGGGGGCTGGAAAAATCAATATCGTGCCTGGTCCGAGAATGGCGGGCAATGTGGGAATTGGAATTTATATCAACGGGAAAGCCGGACACAGCTCCAGGCCGGACCAGGCCGTTAGTCCGATCATTCCCGCCGCCCATATCATCACTCAAATCAACTCCGCCTTTGCGAGCCGGATAAGCGCCGAAAAAACTGTCACTCTGGGATTCGGTGCGCTCAAGGCCGGGGAAGCAGCCAATGTGATTCCCGATCAGGCCTACATCGGCGGAACGGCCCGGTTTTTTGATCTGGAGGAAGGCCGCAAGATCTTGGCGCTCGTCAACTCCATTGCGGAACATACCGCCGCCGCCCACGGGTGCTCTGTAGAGTATGAGCGCCGGCACGCCGTCCGCCCCCTGCCGGTCATCAACGATGAAAAAGTGGCCCTGCGGATTCAAAACAAAGTCAAAGAACTTTGCGGAAGCAAGGTTCTTGGGGACTGCGCCCCCTGGTACGCCTCGGAATGTTATAGCGCGTACCTGGCGGAATATCCCGGAGCTCTGGGATTTTTGGGCATCCGAAATGAGGAATACGGCAGTGGTGCGGCTCATCACAACGGGAAGTTCGATATTGATGAATCTGTTTTATCCCTTGGAATCTGCGCAGAAGCAGGCTTTGTGTTCAGCTGATGCCGATAAACGAGGGTGCCCGGAAGATCCGCGCGTGGGCCATCAAAATTATAGCGCCCTGTAAAGGGCGCTATGAGGGGGGACGCGTTTAAGGCCTGAGGCCAGTTGGTACTGAATCGGCCTCAGCCTTACTTTTCTTTGTCTATAGCGGCGCAGTTTTTGAGCTGGCCGAATCCGAGGCAGACGCAAAAGCTGGTCGCTCTCCAGTCCAACAGATGGCGCGAGATCCATCTATGGAAAATCACCTGGGGCATGTTGAAATCCGCCTTGAAACATGGTATACTATGGTTCAAGAAGGGATGTGGTGCTCTGTGATGTATCCGTTTTTGCAGATTGACGGAGATACGGAGATTGTCCATTCGGATATGCTGCCCAACGGAGAGGTTAAAGTGTATATTGAAAAGCCGGACGCAAAAGACGGATTTCATCATGCCACTTGTTTTTTGCCGCAATACCGATGGGAGGGAGTCTATGGATTTACCGATCAAGAAATGAGGCGGTTTCAAGAGGTCGTAGAATCAACGGCACACCTGATTATGGAGTTTTCCCAACAGGGAGGCTTTGACCATGCCGCAAGTTTTTAAGGTTGGGTCCTACTGGGTGTATTTCTGGGCAAACGAGAATGAACCGCTGGAGCCGGTGCATGTCCATATTGCTGAGGGTGCACCTGCCGCAAACGGGACGAAGGTCTGGATCACAAAAGCGGGGAAATGTCTGCTTTGCAATAATGCCTCCCAGATCCCGGAAAGAGTGTTGAGAAATATTATGCGCGTCATTGAGGCACGGAGCGCCGAGGTTGTGGAGAAATGGGTGGACTTCTTTGGAGAGGGGGAGTATTTCTGCTGACCCACAACCCGACCCACAATAGGAAAAATCCGGGTGGAAACAACGGAGCAGATAGGACGCGAATATGACAAAATCCGGGCACAAAAAGCCCGGATGGAGGGGAAGGGACGTTTTTATCCTCCCTATCGAATATTCACACGCATGAGGCCACTGGTTCGAGTCCAGTAGTCTCCACCAAAGATTTAGCATTCAAACTTAACGGTTTGAGTGCTTTTTCTTTTGCTTTTGAAACATATTGGCCGTGTTTCCAGGTGCTCTTCGTGGCCTCGCCGTTGCAATTCCGAGAATTTTGCAAAGGCTTCTGCAATTTTCGCCGTTGGTAACCCAGCTCAACACCTTGCGGCTCAGCGGGTAACGGCTTTCACCGTCTGCAAATTTTCTGCAAATCAGCCTGCACCAAGCGTATATACGTTGTCGATTGCCGCCACTGACCGAACAACGTCCCCGCGCCCCTTGATATAGTGCTTTAACGTCATGTCCGCCGTGGCATGACCTGCCGCCGCCTGGGTCAACTTGATATCCCTTGTCTCATTGTATAAGTCTGTAAGAACGGTCGTTCTGAATCTGATCGGCGTGATCTTTTCATCGAATCCGATTTCCCGCCGTATACGCTCGCACATTCGCTTTACCTGGGAATAACTCACCGGCCTGCCGCCGCCAATTACAAAATCATCTTTCCCGCCTGGCGTCAGATAGGAGACCGCCAAAGCAGAAAGGCCAATCGTGCGGATGCTGCTTCTGGTTTTAGTATCCTTTACCTCCGGCTGGTTTCTGTCCGGGTGCGTGACGGCCCGCCGGACGCTCAATGTCATATTTTCCATGTCGATATCTGCCCATTTAAGCCCTAAAACCTCTTCCAGCCTTAATGGATGCAGTGATTGCAGTGATATGTACGCCCGGTCCATTTGCGAGCGGATATCTTTGATATGACTAACGATATACCGCATCTGCTCCACGGTGTAGACTGCTGTCGTAGTGCTTTCCGCCCCTGCAATCTTCAAGCGGCTAGACTTCAACGGATTTCTTAATATAAGTCCATCATCAATGGCGGCATTCAATATTTGATTTAGCAGGCGCTTCGTTTTTAACTTTGTTTCTTTTGACGTGCTCATACCGTTGAATAAGCGCTGCACTTCATCCGTGGTGATATCCTCGACCGCCATTCCCTCAAATGCCGGGGCAATGTGAACCCTCAGCAGTTGGCTGTATAGCCTGACTGTAGCCGTTGCAAGACTTGGCTTTGAGTAAGTTTCAAACCAGTTCCAGGCGTATTCACCGAATGAGTGCTTGCCTGGTTCCGGGGCGGCGCTCTGCCCTTCTGCCAGCTTCATCAGCTTTTCCGCATATTCCTGTTCCGTATTGGCATGAATCCAGCGTTTCACGCCGCCTATCGTTACCGTGCGGTTGATTTTTGTAGCCATTCCTTCAACTCCCTGCCGAAATGGCATACAATCCAATTCCTGTGTGCTGTTGTCAAGGTGCGGCGGCTGTTCCAGCCATTGAGATAATACCACGTCCCCGGCATTGTTGTAAAGGTCAAGTTTATAATAGGGACCGCTGACCTTTGTGCGATACTCCCCTTGTCCAATATTGGAAACAGTGCCTTTCATTCATTCCTCCTAAAATTCAGCACTGTTACCTCCTGCCATAGGCGAGGATATGAACCGTTCACCGGTTTAAAAAATTCAGGTAACTGACATTTGCGTCTGCCTTTGGCAAGACGGCTATGCGCCCTTTATGGGGCGGAGTTTTTGAATTTAACCGATATTATTTAGAAAAACCCATAACCACAGGTAGATTGCCGGACACGCTCGCAAAATTCCATCAACTTCCATTTCGGAAAAGCTGCCGCAATTACGGAATTTCCTGAAATTGGGAATCTTTTGGGCTGTGAACAAACTGCGGATAAAAATGTTGACAGGTCAAGCAGAAATATTTTTGTGTTGTCCAGAGAGAGAAAAGGCAACTCTCATCAAAATGGCGTGTCCCCATCATCGGCGCTTATGCTGTCCCCTCTGTCCCGCATACCATAGGGACACTCTATGTTCGTACTTCCAGTATCCTTTTTCCACGCGCCTGGAGGGATGTAGAATAGGGCAGGCTTGAAGTCAATTACTTCTTCCCCATCTTCATCAAATTCTATACTTACCTTACCATATTTATGTTTTTCCCATAAGAGATCAAGAATTTTGTCCAGTAAGGGAATGTGTTGCTTTTCTCGCTCTTCCTGCTGTCCCGTGTCCCGTCCTGTCCCGTGTCCCGTATTAGTATTAGGATTAGGATTATCATTAGGATTAACATTAGGACTAGGAATAGGAATACCACTAGGAGTAGCAGACACATTAGAAGCATTTTCAGAATGGGCGTATTTTCGCTTAATTCTACTTACTTCGCTTTTACTAACCCCTGTTACCTCCGCCACATACCGTATTGACGCATCTGGATTCTTCTTGTATGCTTCAATTACTTTTTTAGCGTTCTCTGTAGGGCCACTACAATCTTTGAACCATCGTTTACGGCTTTTTATACTGCTATCTATTTGCTTCTCCAGCATCGGCCAAAACCGTTTGAACGACTTATTGATATCGCTTGTATCAAAGTCCGGCGTTTCGTCATACAATGCGTAGTTTGCTATGGCCTTAAAGAGCATATACGATTCACTGTGCCTATCGGCATCTGTTTCTGTGTACTCGATTGCTTCCAGCCAATCCGCAAAAAACGAAAAGCATATGGTAGAATCAAATTCTTTGGACATATTTTCCCTTTCTTTCACTTTCTCTAACTCATTGCTTCTAAATCTGGATATCATCTATCCTAGCCCCTGACATTTGTGTCATCTCTGCATATAGCCTGTCGGCACAATCCCCGCAAAGCGGAACTGTCACCTGCTTCATATCGTTCGCAGAACCGTATCCCGTTTCAAGAATAAGACTTGAACACGCTGTTCCGGCAATATCCTCGCCGCCGCACATCGAACATATAGAACTGTCGTTTGCTTCTTCCTCAATGGGCTGTTTCATCATAATGTCTCCAAGTGTTTCCAGCATGGCACTCTGCACCACCTGAAACAATGTTTCCGTAGTTACAACGATGTACCCCCCTTCAAGCACTATTGTTTTTCCAGCGTCCAGCATTGCCCGTGCAGCTTCATCTAAGATAATCATTCTTTATTTCCTTTCATACTGTTTAAAATGTTAACTAAACCGCTGGATTTAATTTCTGCTATGGCCCTCTTACGCTCACGCTAACCACAACCTTTCCTTTTTTGGACTGGACTGTTCCCGGGTCCTTGGAGCGCATCACCCTTGGGTGGTGAACTGCACCAGTTCTAACCGTAGAGGGGTAACCCTTCTTTGCTATAACCGCAAGGGGTATACCCTCCATATCCAGAAGCAAATCCACTTGTCAAGGTGCATGCCCGTGCAAGCCCTCTGTACGGCGTTTTAAGGGGTCCACAACGAACAGGAGGCCGTTTCCGGTGCCACACAAAACCTTCGGAACGATTAAACCGGCTCTACGGGTTTCCTATGGGCTTCTACGGGCGTCCGGGCAAAACAAAAGGCCGCGCTCACCAAGGCGGGGACGTAGTATCCCTACCTTGGCAAGCGGACGGCCTTTGGCGCATCTGTGCATCTGGCATCAAGTCCAGACGGAAAATCTACAACGCTTGTCGTAATGGCTCCCGTCTATCCCTCTCGGATAGCGCCGGGGGCTTTTGTGTTAGGCAGTATAGCAAACCCTGCATTGCCCTGTCAACTCAATGCGGGAAAACTCTTGTGAAATTTAGTCCAGCAGACCAAGGGCTTCCGAATCGGCTAGGAACTCTTCAATTTCCTCTGGACTATATTCTAGCCCGTGTATCGCCGCATTGTGTAGAAGGTCAGACACAAGCTCTTGCCGCCTGCGCTCTCGCTCTTTCTCCTTATCCAAGCTGTCCAGCATCATAATCCCTAACGCCATTTCTCCAGCATCCATTTTCCCATCCCCGTTAAAGTCAAATGGCCCTCCACTGAAAATATCAAAGAATCCCATGGCTATGCCATCCATTTCATTCCTGCGTTGAAGCGCTGCTAGTGGAAGAATCGGTCCGCGTCAGTGACGTAAACCGACTGCATATGTTTTCCTCCGGGGAATCCTCTACGGAAACCATAACCGCCCCTTGCCCGTCCTCTACCGCTGGACTGACAACTGGGGCACCTGTACTAGCACCGCCAGCAGCCCCGGCCTTCTCACGCTCCATCGCTTCATCAATCAGACTGTTAATGAATCCATTGACACTCTGCCCATGCCGTTCCACAAACGATTGCAACTCAGCCTTACGGCCTTTGGGAACCCTTACCTTTATTTCATCGTATGCTTTGGCGTTGTATCTATCCTTAACAATGCTGGATGTCTTCCCCATATAAACACCTCCTATATTTATTTTACCACAAATATCATAGTGGGTACAGTATGAAAAACAAACAAATCATACTGGATACATTTATCCGATTTGTCAATAGACATACTGGGTCCAGTATGATATATTGTAATCACAGCAGGGGACAATCCCCTGACACAAGACCCGGCGGGACTGGTCATGACAAAGGTCGGTGACGTTCCGAATGGTGCCTACTACAGCCGCCGGGTCTGCGAACCTTGAAAACCAAACAGACCAGCAGGGCCGTGGAAACGCATTCCCAGAGTAGGCAGGACACGAAACGGACTCACGCCCCAGGCCTTGCACAGAATGAAAGGAGATCACAATGAGCACGATTGAAATTGTCAGCAAGATCGAAACCCTGAGAGAATGGGAGTCCCTGCAAGCGGAAGCCGCCGCAATGGTCGAATCTCTCAAAGACGACATCAAGAAGCATATGGACAGCATCGGCGTTGAAAGCCTGGAAGCTGGTCAGTATATTGCCCGGTTCACGACTGTTCAGTCCAGCCGCTTTGATACCAAGCGCTTCAAGAATGAAATCGGTGAGGACGTTTACAAGCGGTTCTGTAAGGAAGTCATTTCCCGCCGCTTTGTCATCAGCGGTTAAAAGAAAGCCCCTTGCCTGACAGCCGACCAAAGCAACAGGCAAGAGACTCCACACCGCCCGCAAGGGGGACGGGGTTATGCCTATGATACACCACCCCGCCCCCTTTGGCAAGTCTAAAAATTATTAGATGTTAACATCCAAAGGAGAGCATACCATGAAAGAAATTGTAAAGACAAGCCGCCTTGCCGGACAACTGGAAAAGCTGTTTCGGATGCTCAATGCCGACTGGTTCAACAACGAACTGGAAACGCCCATCATCACCATCCAGTCCACGCCACGCGCATTCGGTCATTACTCCACCTTTGACGCATGGGACGTTAAAGGAGAGGGACACCGCGAAATCAATCTCGGAGCCGGAACGCTCGACCGCCCTATAGAGGAGACCGTTGCCACCCTCTTACATGAAATGTGCCACATGTACAACGATACCGTCTTGAACGTCCAAGATTGCAGCGGGTCAAGCCGTATGTATCACAACAAAGCATTCAAACGCACCGCCGAAAGCCATGGCTTGATTGTTACCCATACCCGTTATGGCTGGAGCCATACGGAACCCGCTGACAGCCTTTTGACGTGGATTCTTAGAAATAACGTTCAGGAAATCAAGCTGAACCGCAACGAACCACACGGCATCCGGATAGCGGGCGGGCCCTCCGCCGCTAACAGCGGAGCCGTTACCACAGGAACCACCAGCAAAGGGCACTCCATCCGCTACAAATGCCCTGTGTGCGGACAGCTTGCCCGGACTACGAAAACGGCCCGGCTGATCTGCGGGGATTGTCTCGTCCCCATGTTGGAAAGTTAAAAGTTAACGTCTAAAAAGCTGTCCTACCGGCTCGACGGGGGGAAAGGAATGGATACCGTTGAACCTGTCAGACTTCAAAGCCCTGCAAGCGTCAAAACTGTGGAAGCACTTCTATTTTCTGTCAGAGAATCAACCCGGTTACGACTGTACTGAACCACTGAAAGCAAGCCTGGCCTTTACCAGCATGGACGTAATGACAGCACCGCCGACTGCAATCTATTTCATGGAAATGAAGAACTATGTGAGGCTGAAATTTGTAACCACCGTCGACTGTGAACCACATATATTGGGGGACTTGCTCAAAATCTCCTGTAAGGGCGGAGAGTGGTATATCGTTGTGGCGCAATAGGGAAGACAGCGTGGAACACAACCCACGCCGTCTTTCTGCTATCTTGCCATTTTGTAGAATGTGCTTCGCTTTAGTCCTGTCTGCCGCATAGCTTCCACCGCCGTAATCTTCCCGACTTTCCATGCTGTAATAACCTCATTCCAGTTATCCGGCAATTCTGCTTTTGGACGGCCTAGATGCTTTCCTTTTGCCTTTGCTGCCGCTATGCCCTCCGCTTGCCGTTGGTGGATGGTTACTCGTTCCTGTTCTGCAATGCTTCCCAAAACTTCAATCAGAATATTATTGACCATATCAAAAACCCATTCCTGCCCTGCTGGATAGTCAATCATGGTCGTGGGCAAGTCCAGCACCTTCAAGCGAATGCCGATGGATTTGAAATATTCTAACTCGTTTTTAATATCGGCCTTGTTCCGGCTTAACCTGTCCAGCGATTTAACCACCAGCGTATCGCCACGGCGCAACAGGGCCGTTTTAAGGGCCGTGTAGCCCTGCCTGTCTAAATCCCTGCCCGATTCCCTGTCGGTGATGATGTCCCTCTCCTGCGCCCCCATGGCGGCAAATGCGGCAATCTGACGATCAAGATTCTGCTCCCTGCTGGACACTCTTGCATAGTACCATGTACGACTTTCCATGCAACCCGCTCCTTTCCTGTATCTGCTTCCAATATAACAGACATGGCGGCACCTGCACAGTTTAACTTTCCGTAAAAGCTGTTTAATTTTCGGATATGTCCAGAAATAGAATGCAGAACCTTTTCAGACAGGGAAATCCGCTCGTTATAGGGTATCTGAAAAGGTGTACCTTTGTGGTGCCATTCAGACGAAAACAGGACGGCTTACGCCGTCCCGCTCCCGGTGGTGTTAAGAATGGTTTGCCCGCAGCACTTCGGGCATTGTCAGTATAGCATGGGGAATTACTCTTGCATAGTTTAACACCAGTTTAATATTCTGCTTTCAACTTGTCATTCACTAACAGGCTCAAAGCAAGATATCCAGCCATAGGAAATTGGATTGTATGCCAAATCAAATCGTTTTTATACACTTATTGTTTCTTTTCGTCCTTCACACGCATGAGGCCACTGGTTCGAGTCCAGTAGTCTCCACCAAGTTTCGTTGACAAACGAGATGCAAGCAAAAATCCCGCACTTCGGTGCGGGATTTTTGCTTGCAAAGAGTGCGATTTGCTTAAAAACAAGAATAATCTAGAGAGGCCGGAAGAATTTGGATTCATAAAATAAAAATAACGCACCAGAGATGCAAAAACAGCGGTTTTGGCAATTTTTAACAGCCCGCTCGACTCGAACACTCCGCCTCTCTCTAAAAAAGAAAAACACACCTCCCCTGGAGCTGCCAAGCCGCTCCAAGGGAGGTTTTCCGTTTCAGAACGGCCCTTCCCGCCATTGTTGCTTATGCTTCATGTGTTCAGCGTTCTTCGGTGATGTTGGTAATAGCTTTCGCCATGCCTTTCGGCTATACTTGCTCTACCAACGAAGGGAGGGCAAAAGGAAGTGACAGCCAAGAGCAAATACCTTAATTTCCAGATAGAGGAAACAGACCACCGAAAATTGAAACTGCTATGTTTGCACCGGGACTGTACCCTCAAATCGATTTTACAGGAAATAGTCCATAGCTACATTGAGAATACGCCAGAATTCAAGAAGGAGGAATCTTAATGGCCCAAACAAAAAATTTGTGTGCTCAGATCCCCCTCAGCCTCCACACGCAAGTCAGCGAGGCCAGAGAGGCGGCGGGCCAGACCACCAGCGAGTACATCACAAACCTGCTGATCGAATACTACAATCTGAAGAAAAACGGAGGTACGACGACTATGAGCGGCAATACGAGAACAATGGCCTTCCAGATTCCGGAGGACCTCTTCCAGCGGATCAAGGCCCACCTGGAGCGGGAGACCCAGCGGACCGGCAGGAAGCTGACCCAGCGGGAGTTCGTGCTGGGTCTGATCGAGGAGGCGCTGAACGAGGCCGAGCGGCTGGCCGCTGAGAAGGTTGGACAGGACAATGCCCCCAGGAACAGCGATGCCCCCGGTGAGGACGCCGACCCCGAGGAGGAGGCCCCGGAGAAGCCCTGAAACGCCAAGGCTACACCGCGTCCCCGCTCTGCGGGGGCGCGGCCTTCTCTATTCCGCCCACCCTTACGGCGGCAGACAGCTGCGGCCATGCACATTCTACCGTACATCAAACGTTCCCCGCTGGTCAAAAAGGACAGAGATTTTTCGTTGTTCTTGATGAATGGATATCCCGCCGAGGGTGTGGCATGGTGTTGGCACACCCCGCAAAATCATACAAACGAAAGGAACCATCAAGATGAACAACGAAAACAGAATGTCTCTCACGCTCCTGGAATCCTGCACCCTGCTGGCCCGCGAAACGGTGTCACTTCTGGAAGGGTTCGATCAGATCCCGGACAGCGCCGTCAGCCTCCGCAACGCCCTGGCCCTGGTCAGCGACGGACAGGGCGACGGCGGCGCACTCCTGGACTGGGCCGATGCGGAGATGGAAAACACCAAAGGCTTCGCCGAAACAGGGGAACAGGCAGAGTCCCTGGTGAAGCTAAAGACTCCATTCGCAATGCCTGCCCCCGCCATGCAGATGGACGCCGCCTGCATACTCCTCAAGGCCGCGGCTCAACGGCATCCCACACTGGAACAATGGCAGACCATGCTGGACGCTGTCAGACTGCTTGCGGAGATGGACGACCTAGAAGATATGATTCTGGACACCACGGTCCCCTCCGGCGGCTTCCTGGACGTCCAGGAGCTGCGGACTCTGCGGGGCAGCGTCCAGGCGGCAGTTGAGGCCAAGTGGCAGGAGGCCCGTGTCAACCCCTGTGAGGCCGCCTCTCCCAAGGACGAGGCCCCGCCCCTGGAGAAGCCCTGAACCGCCACAGCGGCCCCGTGTGGCCCCGTTGAAGCCCTTGCGCCACAAGGCCCCCAGCATCCCAACCGAAGGGATGCCGGGGGCTTTTCTCGTTCCCAGCAGGGTGAGTCAGACGCTGAAGTTCAACTGACGGTAGTATCCATCGTAGATGCGGGAAATGGGCTTGTCCGCCACTGCGGGCCGGTCCGGGCCATAAAGCAGGCTCCCCAATTTGTAGCTGACGCCATTGACACAGACATTCTCCCCGGCGCTGTGGCTTCCAAACTTTGTCAGCCAGGCCAGTGCCTCCCGTACCGTGCAGCCCCGGCGAAGCTGTCCCTGTTCGTCCCACAACGGATCATAATCCAGTCCCATCGCACAAAAACCTCCCATATTTTTTACAATACCGCTGAATATTGTAACTGGAAAGGCCAGGAAAAGCAATGCCGGACATGGAGAAAAAGACGGGCGGATTTCGTGAAAGTTAGGACTTGACAGCGCAAACATTACGGCCCCAGGAGAAGCAGCCGGGCAGGGTATTCCGAAACGGAGTACCTTGCCCGGCTGTTTTTGCTTTCAGCCGGAAGGAGGTGAAATTTTGAATACAAACATGGCCTACGGCTTCACGGAAACGGAGCTGGACATCGCCAAGCACACGGATCTGCTGAGTCTGCTGCCCTCGCTGGGCTACACGCTGAAGCGGAT
>ERZ808040.468-NODE-468-length-34814-cov-7.895069_pt1 | contig 34814 bp, 31 predicted proteins | sample MGYA00380191_ERZ808040 | MGnify/ENA primary metagenome ERZ808040 (study PRJEB31490, sample SAMN06133395) | mouse gut metagenome | isolation source: J6 | host: mice | place: China: Chengdu | collected 2015-05 ...
GGAAGTTTTGACATTATTGCTTGTTATTTTTGCGGCTCTGTCTTACATAGACAATCATAAAAAGAAATAAGCATCCCAACCGCCTAAAGTGAGGATGCTTATACTTTAATAAATTAATAAACAATTTTCACAGAGGGCAATCGGAACTTCGTGTCCGATAAACCTTTCTGATTAGATTATACACTAGAGCCGCTTGTTTTGCAAGTGGCTCTTTTTACACTTATGTGTGTAACTGTTTCAACAAGGTTGACTTAATGCCAACCTTGTTGAAACATGTTTTTACCTAATTGTTTATTCTATATCCCAATGTATATCTGTATCCCCAAGTCCACCTTCTTCAAACATGCCTGAGAACATTCCATTTGGGTCATCGAAACCTATACTGTCTCCGTTGCCAGAGGGTTGTCCACCACCGCTAGGCTGTTGGGTGGAACTGCCTCCGCCTGATGGCTGGGTGTTGCTTGTATTTCCAGTATTGCCACTTGGATTTGTTGTGGAGAGTAAACTGCCACTTATATATTGTTTCTTTCCTTCCATCTCTATTTCATACCAATCATTTACGATACTTTTTCCTGTGATCTTTATTTCCTGTTCAGCAGGAATATTGCCTGTTGGTTCGTTACCTAATGCCTCACCATACAGATCATCATAAATATCTGCATCTGCTATGGTATACATAGTCTCATTTACAGATTCTATTTTATAGAGCATCTCCAACTTAGCTGACATCTCATTTTTCTCTGCTGTCAGTGCATCCATTTGAGACTGCAATTCTGCTATGGAATTATTCGCAGAATCCAGTTCTGTTTTCAGGGCAGAGTATTCTCCAACCTGATTTTGCAGATCGGATATCGTAGCCTGTAACTCTGCTATTGTCTCCGCATACTGATCAGAGCCACACCCGATCAGTACAAAAGTTGACAGGATCACTACCATAAATAATATAAAGAATTTTTTCATTTTTCTATCCCTTCTTAAAATAAGTAAAATTTACTACTACTAATTTACAATAAATGTAAGACTACAACTTTATCTTTAACAACTCATGTGGTCAATTATAAAAACTGTATTATTATCATCAAAAATGTGCCTTGTGAAGAGTGTGACCAATGCGGAGAGAAATACTATTCAGATGAAGTTGCAAAGCAACTGGAATCCCTTGTCAATGCAGCAAAACAGCTTATGCAGGAAGTTGCTGTCATTGATTATTCTAGAGCGGCATAGTATGTGCGAAAGCTTGGACCAGAATTGTAATTCCTTCTTTATTTTATGAGCTTTTTAATGTGTTTGAGGGTTCGAGTCCTGTAACGGTTACTTCCGTCAGAACATGGCAATCTACTTGTATTAATTTTTCATATTCGGTTCCTGAAATCAAATAGCCGCAAATGTGGAAATCATACAGTCCATCTTCATATAAGATATAGGTAATATTCCCATAATCCGTTTTATCGACCCATAGGTTCATGCAGATTCCTCTTGTATCATCCGCATTCACAATAGAATGGATCGCTGCAAGATCATCTGTATTTTCAGGAACAATGCTCAAATAGTCTACCGTATAAAAATTGGTAGTCTGCCAGAGAGAAATGCGATATCGTTCCGTTTTGCCGTCGTTATTGATATCGCAGCTTCTATTATAGTCCTTTTCGTTATTTTCCTCCTCGGCTGTTCCATGAGGGAGGCGGGAACCGGAGCGGTAATCCATGGCCAGCTTTTCCAACACCGGTTCCAGACTTTGATAGGATGGATTTTTGAGGTAAGAGGTTTGGACGTTGCGGCCGGATCGGCCTTCTTTTGCAGTGATGGCGATCCATACGCCGCCCTGGTACCTGCCGTTTTCATAACATTCCAGGGAGAGTCCGTCTATCTCCTTTTTTTCAAAGTTCCAGGTGGTTTTTGCCAGATAGTTTTTTTCGTTCCAGCGGATGAAGCGGAACTCTTCCTGGAGGGAGTCCTGCCCGTCTGTCAGAATATAATGACCATCCGGCGTTCCTTTGAAAAGATAGTAGGTGACAAGATGGAGGCTTCCGCCGAGGTACTCGCAAAGAAAAATATCTTCGATGCCGTCATTATCCGCATCTGTTTCGATCCATACCCCCGATCCGTCGTAGGTGGATGCGATGGTCAGCATATGCTTTTTGATAGATGCATTCGCTTTGGCTAACTCTTTGATTGTTTTCATATCCAGCAGCCGGTCGGAAATTAAGGGAAGCATAATGTTCCGCATCTCTTCTTTGTCGCCTAAGATATATTGGGAAAGATAAGCGGTCAGATCTTCAGGTACCATTTCGCATCCCCGCCGCTGTTGTTTGTTTTCCGGGAAGAAATCGTATTGTTCCATTATCTGTTCGCCTGTTACATGAGCAAAAGTATTGTTTTCTTCTTTCCAGAGATATCCTTCCAAGTCATAGATGCTATCAGGATGTGGAGAATATTGGGGATCGAGAACCCAATCATTGCATAAAAGGTCGTCGTAGCCGTCCCGGTCAATATCTGTAACTGCCAGATGTTCAGGATTGGAATCGGTATCTTGCACCAGCAGAGGGGATTCGTAAGCTCCGGTGCGGTATACAGTTATTTCATTGGGGGAAATCCGGGCGGTGGCAAGCATGGAATGGTCGGTTTGGCGATTCAACAGAAAATAATATTCCCTTTCGCCCATGTTGCTGCCGTAACAAACGGTATGTGAACCGCCGTTCGTAAATACCATCTGTTTGCCGATGAGATCCCGGAAGGATTCGATATCGTTATTAAAAGCCGTAATAAGGGGAGAACCTTCCCGGACATGGAACAATTCTTTTCCGCCCGATTCATTTTCGGAAAAAAGAAAATATTCTTCTTCCGATGTACTAAGATTTTCTCCATATATCCAACATCCTTCGATTTCATCGGTTGTTTGAATGGCTTGGGCCGTATATAGGAGGGGAACCGGAAAATATTCTTTTATTTCAGCGGCTAACTGCAAAGGTGAGTCGGGAATTTGCCGGATTTGATAGGGAGTAATTACGATATTATGTTCATAGCCGTCTTTGTGTGCTTCGATCGTTTCATCATTGGCGCAGATGCCGGCATATTGGGAGTGGGCATCGGTGAGGATGTACTGTTTTGCCCCTTCCCCGGACGTTTCCTCATATACCTCCCAGCCGGGAGGCAGAGTGATTGCCAGACTTCCGATAGAGATCCGCCGGCCCATTTCCAATGGCTCCTCCAAAAGAACCGGATCGGAAGGAAGGATTTTCAGACTTCCGGTTTGCACAAGGGCAGCAGTGCCGCATCCTGTCAGGGCGGTTCCGGCTAAAAATGTCAGAAGTAAAGCTATGATTGGAGGGATATGTTTTTTCATATTTTTTGACAGTTCCTTTCTTTTTCCTGGTTATCAGTATATAGAAGGGATGTAGCATTTTGGCATCATTTTCGTATCATTTTTGCATCATTTTCAGATAAATGATGGATATTTCCGTTGATTCTTCCGTGAAGATATAATAGTATGACTATGTTCGGATTGGTTTTAACAGGTTGATTGAGGAGATATGGATGAGAGGAAAAAAGATAAGAGCGGTTTATCGTAGGAAAATCATAGGATGGATGCTGGCAGGAACGCTTGCCTTGGCGGGGTGCGCTTCCGGCAGCGGTACGGAAGAGGAAATAGTTATCATAGAAAGAGAAGGAGAAGGCGGGGGGCATTTACAGGAAGAAGCATCCGCAGAAGAGGGGAGCGATGTTCCGGCCAGGAGAGAAAACGCTGTTGCCATCGGAGAAGAAGAGGAAAGTCCAAACGAAAATATCGAAGAGGAATCGGAAGTAATAGAAAAAGATTGGTCGGAATATTTTGGCGGCCTGAATGGGGCGGCAGTCGTGTATGATGCCGCTCATGGGCAGTACATGATATACAATAAGGAACTGGCTATGACGCAAAGATCTCCATGTTCTACGTTTAAAATTATTTCTTCCCTGATCGCGCTGGAAAACGGGATCATCGAACCGGGTGATTCGACTCGTCCATGGAGCGGTGAGACGTATTGGAATGAAAACTGGAACCGAGATATCGATTTTTATGATGCATTTCGTTCATCCTGCGTCTGGTATTTCCGGGAAGTTATAGACGAGATCGGGCAGGAGATGATGGCGGAAGAATTGGAGGAACTTCTTTATGGAAACCGTGATATTTCTGACTGGGAGGGACGGTTGAACACGAATAATAACAACCGTGCGCTGACCGGTTTTTGGATTGAATCATCGTTAAAGATTTCTCCGCTGGAACAGGCGGAGACGATGGAGCGTATTTTTGGAGACGGTTCCGTTTATTCGGAAAAAGCAAAGAACGAGTTGAAAAAAGTCATGCTGGTGGAAGAAGAAAATGGGACGGATACGGTGATCTATGGGAAAACCGGAATGGGCAAGGCGCAAGGTATTGTTGTGGATGCATGGTTTACGGGATTTGCGGAAAATATGGAGGGGAAAGTTTTCTTTTGCGTATATCTCGGGAGGACGGATGGGGGAGATGTGTCCAGCGCTGCAGCGAGAGAGATTGCTATTCGGATTGTACCGGAGACTTTTTTTTGAGAGCCGGAGCCGGTATGGTATCACGGGAAGCGGCTTGTAATATAAAAAATATGGGGTATAATAAAAGCGATATAAAAAGCAGGAGGAGAATATAATGTTAGAAGTTGGAACGAAGGCACCGGAATTTTCACTACCCGATCAGAATGGGGATATCCATACGTTGGAGGAATACAGGGGGAAGAAAGTCATTCTTTATTTTTACCCGAAAGATAATACGCCGGGCTGTACGAAACAGGCTTGCGGATATTCGGAGCGCGCGCCGCTTTTTATGGAAAAAGGGGCTGTGGTGCTTGGCATCAGTAAGGACAGCGTAGCCTCCCACAAGCGATTTGAAGAGAAGCAGGGGTTGAAGTTTACCATTTTATCGGATCCTGAACTGTCTGCTATCCGGGCATATGATGTATGGCATGAAAAGAAAAATTATGGAAAAGTATCCATGGGCATAGTGCGTACCACGTATTTAATCGACGAGGAGGGCGTGATCATAAAGGCCAATGATAAGGTGAAAGCGGCTGACGACCCGGAAAAGATGTTGGGCGAAGTCTGATGAAAATTATTTTATCCCCGGCAAAGAAAATGAATGTGGACGTGGATACATTGGCCTGTACCGGAAAGCCGGTATTTCTTGCACAGACGGAGGAAATATTGGCATGGATGAGGAAGCTGTCCCGGGAAGAGTTGAAACGTCTCTGGAAATGCAATGATAAGATCGCAGAGCAGAATTATAAACGGCTGGAGTATATGGATCTGCATAAAGGGCTGACGCCGGCAGTGCTTTCTTACGAGGGCCTTGCCTATCAGTATATGGCTCCTGCGGTATTTGAGGACGGGCAGTTGGATTACGTGCAGGAACATTTGCGCATTTTATCTGGGTTTTACGGCGTGCTGAAGGCAATGGACGGAGTGACGCCGTATCGGTTAGAGATGCAGGCAAAGGCTGCCATTGGCGGCTGCAAAGATTTGTATGATCTATGGGGGGCCAGGATCTATGAGCAGGTCAGGGATGAAAGCGGAATCATTCTGAACCTGGCTTCCAGGGAATATTCCAAATGCGTCGAAAAATATTTGACGGAGGAAGATACATATATCACATGCATATTCGGAGAAATGGCCGACGGTAAATTTATCACCAAAGGAACCTATGCGAAAATGGCAAGAGGAGAGATGGTGCGGTTCATGGCAGAAAGAAAAATCGAAAAACCGGAAGAAATCAGGGAATTCCGGGGGTTGGGGTATGTGTTCAGAGAGGATATGTCAGGAAATACGGAATATGTGTTTGAAAGAATGCCCTGAAGTCATGAGACATTCAGGGCATTGTATGGCTTAATATACGATAGCGTATACGCCGAACACGTTTGTATTAACCGTCAAAGTTTTGGGGTCGGTATCGGTATCTTCCATAATAACGGTTTGGCCATCTTTGTCGATGCAGATTACGGAAACGCCGTTTCCGGCATTAGCAATGCGCCCAGGCAGGCCGAAAGTCATGGTAATGGGTTCTGCCGTGTTGCGGATGGCAGTTACTGTGCCTTTTTTCGTTATAGTATATAAATCAACATTGATATATGCGCCAACGGTTTTTCCTGTAGCAGCAGCAACGGATTGGAGGGCTGCTTTCATTTCTTTATTGGAACTGTTGCAGATATAGAATCTTGCGTTAGTGCCGGCATCCACGTCTGCCTGGCTTAATCCGATAGCTGCATTTACCGACGCGACCGGGCTGGTGACAGCGACTCCGTTTACTGCGGTCGCGATAAACACGCCGCCTACGGTAGACTTCACGTTCTTTCCGCCGATGGTTACAGTGTTACGGAAAGCAAGGGAAACCGCTCCGCTGGCAAATCCCGTTGTATTAGTAGCTTCGGAGGAACCGGAAGCTTCCGATGAAGATGATGAATCGGAAGGATTTGAAGGTTCTGAGGGATCCGTAGGCTCTGAAGGATCCGTGGGTTCTGAAGGATCTGTAGGCTCTGAAGGATCCGTGGGTTCTGAAGGATCTGTGGGCTCTGAAGGATCCGTAGGCTCTGAAGGTGTGTTGCCGGAAACAGATCCATCAGAAGAATCTTCGCCGGTAGAAGGCGTGTTGCCGGAAACGGATGCATTAACAGCCATGGAATCCGCTAATAATAAGGGAATGCAGAGCGCGATTGCCAAAGCGCTTGCAAGTAGTTTGTTAAGAGTTGTTTTTTTCATGATAACCTCCTTCGATAGTTGAAAATTTATAAATAGATTCTAGACAAGAGTATTCTAGCAACGGGTATTACAAACGTCAAATTATAAAAAAAGCTAATATAATTACGACATATGGAAGTCAAGTGAAAAAGTTGTCCAAGGATAACAAATATGCAGGAAGTGAAAAAATAAATAAAAAAAAGAATAAAAAAGAACGATAAAAAATTTTGAAAAAAATTTAAAAAAATACTGGATTATTGTAACTTATCGTGGTATACTATAAGTGGGTCGAGAGACCCATGTAAAATTCCCCTTTTACATTGTGGGCGTCCATCTTTGATGGACGCCTTTTGTAATGCCTTTTTTGAATGAGCCTTTTTTTATCCCGCACTTTTTGTCGAATAGAAAGAAAAGTGGAATTCCATGAGACAATCCGGGAAATATTTGTTATAATTCTTCTATCAAAACCGTTAGCAGATGAACGGTAGGAAGGAGCGGGATGAAAAAAATGAAAAAGAAAACGATGGTAATGATATTAGCATTGTCATTCATGCTTGTATTGCCGGGTTTCGAAAGCAGAGCAACGGAAAATGCTGCGGCAGCAGATGCCGGAACGGAGGAGACGAAAGATGAGTATATGGTGACAGCTTTTGGGGAAGGGAAAGCGATGTATGCTTCCGGTGCGGTCAACGTAAGAAAGGGGCCGTCTACCGATTATGAAAGAATCGGCGGCCTGGCAAAAGGGCAGGAAGTTACGGCGACCGGACAGGCGGATACCGGCTGGTATGAGATTGCATATGGGGAAGGGAAGGCTTATGTGAGCAATAAATATCTTCTGGAAGGAAAGCCGGCGGAACCGGCGCCGCAGCCGGAGGTTCAGGCGGTGGCGGAAGTGAAAAATGTGTCGGGAGTTATTCTGGTAGGCGATTCCAGGTTCGTGCAGATGCAGACGAATGTGGGAGAGAACAGCTGCACATGGATTGCGGAAAGCGGAAAAGGCTATACCTGGTTTACAGAGAATGCAATAGCAAGAATCGACGGTTGTGTGGGAAAGGGTTCTAAAATATTGATCAACCTTGGCGTAAACGATCCGGGCAACCTGAATAACTATCTGGAGGTTGTAAATGCGAAGGCGGCGGAATGGACGGGAAAAGGCGCGAAGGTATATTATGCGTCCGTGAATCCGGTATGGGAAAATCCTTACGTGACAGAAGAGCAGGTGGAATATTTCAACAGCCAGATGCAGAATGGATTAAGCGGCGACATCACATGGATCGACAGCCATAGCTATTTGAATACGATCGGTTATAAGCTGGTGGACGGGCTTCATTTTAATGCGGAGACTTACCAGAACTTATATGCTTATTATATGAGCTGCTTATAAGTGATTGGGAGAGATGTACATGAGGATGCCTCAAAACTATGAAAAATTGGATTCATAGAAGAGGGGCATCCTCTCTTTCTGATTTTTTAGCCATGAGCGTTAAATAATTTTGAGAAAAGGGATAGGCTTTATTTCTGTATTTTCTGAAAAATGAAATTACAAATTTTTACAGGCTTGACATTTGTGAAAAAATCACATATACTTAGGTTACTAAGTAATTGGAGGGAAAAGAATGAAACATGATAAACACGCAGCACGTTATATAAGCAAGTTATCAAATAAATTACGAAGAAAAATTGATGCTTTTTCGAGCAAAGAAAACTTTAGTGGGTCACAGGGGCGGGTATTGCATTTTATACTGGCTCAGAATAATGATGTTTTTCAAAAAGACATAGAAGAAGAATACAGTTTGCGTCCTCCCACAGCAACGGAATTATTAAAAAAAATGGAGCAAAACGGATTAATCCATCGGGAAGCTATGGCGAATGACGCACGAATGAAAAGAATCATAGTCAGTGATAAAGCCTTGCAATATAAAGATATGGTTATAGAGGATATTACTTCATTGGAAGATGAATTGACAAAAGGTATTTCTAAAAGTGATTTGGATATATTTTTCAAAGTAATTGAAAAAATGCTTCGTAATATTTCTTGAAAAAGTTAGAGCTGTCGGCAAAAAAACGGTAGCTACATTTCAAAATAGAAACTTAGGAAGCTAATAAATGAAGGTATAATAATGAAAACAAAGAATGTTGATTATTTAAACGGGAAACTTTTCCCAATGATTTTAAAATTTTCTATACCAGCGGCTATTTCGTTATTGATAACAGCTATTTATAACATAGTAGATAGAATGTTTGTTGGTAATTTTAATGGTACTTCTGCTTTGGCTGGGCTATCTGTTTGTTTTCCATTATCTTATATGATGATGGCGTTTGCTTTAATGTGCAGTGCAGGAGGCTCAACTTTTTTCAGTTTGTTTTCCGGCCATAATGAATTTGAAAAAATGAATCAATCTTTTGGAAATGCGTTACTGCTTGTATGTATATTTGAAATAATATTAAGCGCTGTATTACTTATATTTGCAAATCCAATTTTGCATATTTTTGGAGTTACAGAAACAGCCTACCCTTACGCAATCTTATATTATAGAATAGTGTCTTTAGGATGTATTTTTCAAGGACTATCTCAACTGTTTTGTGATTTTGTCCGTGTTTCCGGGAAACCGGTTTTGGGAATGTGCGTGACGGGGATAGGAGCAGTAACAAATATTATTTTGGACGCTATATTTATCATCATTTTTGACTGGGGTGTAGCAGGAGCCGCCGGCGCAACGGTAATAGGGCAAATCTTTTCAGCTCTTTTGGGAGCATATTTAATATTTGGGAATAAGACGCAGGTTCAGATTTCAAGAGATGTTTTTCATTTGGATAAAGAACTTTGTTTAAAAATTATTTCTTGTGGATTTGCTTTCTGGGTTGCACAAATGGCCATGGGCTTTATCAGCCTTGTGTATAACAGCCAATTAGGAAAGTATGGTGGAGATATTGCAATCAGTGTTTATGCTGTTGTTTCCAGTGTTATGACTTTTGTTATCATGCCCGCAAGCGGTATTAGCCAGGGGATCCAACCCATTGTCGGAAACAATTACGGCGCTGGAAACTATAAAAGGATAATGCAGACACTTTTTCAGGCTGCTCTGTTTTCCGTGTCAATCACTTGTTTTATTTGGTTAGCTGTACTATTCTTTCCCAAACAAATACTTGCGGCATTTGGAGGAACAGAAGAAATGTTTGATATTGGAATTACAGGATTACGGATAAATTTTTGTATTACTCCGGTTTTGGGCTTTGTAATGCTGGCAACTACTTTTTTCCAATCGATTAACCGTCCTGTGCCCTCTATTGTGATAACAATTTTAAGGCAGATAGTTTTTTTAGTGCCATTTATTTATATTTTTCCTGCCTTTTTTGAAATCAACGGCATATTCTTTGCACAGCCTATCAGTGATCTGCTTGCAACATTTCTTTCAATATGGCTTGTTTTCAAAGAGAGGCAAGCCGACACATTTCGAAATCCGTGAGTTTACCGCCCTGGTTCCGGATATGGTTGCTTTACGGGACTGGATCGTTTCTCAAAACTGCCATCATGCTGCTATGGAAAGCATCGGCATTTACTGGATGCCCATTTATGAAATCCTGGAAGATGCTTTCTCCGGCGGCATTACTTTGCTTGTTGTAAATGCGCGCCATATGAAGAACGTCCCTGGCAGGAAAACAGATATGCGGGACTCCGAATGGATCTCCGCCCTGCTGCGCGCCGGGTCTTTGAATGGCAGCTTCATTCCCGAAAAAAAGATACGGGAGTTCCGTGACTTAAACCGTTACCGCAAGAGCGTCATACGTGACACCTATCTGTCTTCCTGGTATTGGAGAATCAGGCAGAAGAAAGGGGTAAAAAAGCCATTATTGCCCTTGCCAGTAATCATTTCTGATTTTTTGTATTACCAATATTTCACTGACAGCAGCCGTTTTTATGACTGTCTTATTGTGATACTTTCATAATTGTTGAAAACATTTGTTGTCAAGGTTCGGTTCTTGGCTGCGATCTTTATTTTCGTAGAAAAGGGTTGTGCTTTTAACAGAAATATTAGTATAATAAATATATAGAAATTGATAATGCTATAAAAAATCGGAAAAAACCAAGTCTATGGTTGTTTGAAGTATGGAGAAAAAGCGTATGAGGCATGTGTTGGCAACGGACATAAAAAACAATATCCGAAGCGTTCGTTTTATTTTGGGGATCCTGCTAATCGCTTCAGCTACCCTGATATCTGAGCATGAGATGCTACAGAAGATCATAAATGCAGGTGGCTCTGCGGAGGGACCGGGCTGGTTCGTGGCATACTCCTATTGTATGAACAGCGTTAATATGCTTTTGTTCGTTCCCATTGCCGTTGCTTTTGCAGGCGGAGAAAACACGGAGGCTGAGCTGCACAGCCGTTTTTTCCTGTTTAGTTATATCCGTTCAGGCAGAAAACAGTATCTCATAGGAAAAGCGTCAGGGCTTCTGGCCTCCGGCGGCTTGACGGCCTTTTTTGCCATGGTGTTCCTTCTTGTGACCTGTATACTAAGGTTCGGGCAGTATCCCTCTTTGTTCGATGGAAACTATGTTATAGCCGTGCTTGCGGGTAGAACGGCCGTAAGTTTTCTGCGGCTGTTTTTAAACGGCGCTTTTTGGGCGCTGGTTGGCGGTTTGGCGGCGGTCATAACCAAAAACCGCTATATGTCCTATGCCGTTCCTTTTATTCTTTATTATGTCCTGACCGTATTTCAGGAGCGTTACTATCAAAAAGCATTCTTTATGAACCCCCGCTATTGGGCAGCGTCTATTTATTACAATGATATTTTCTGTATCGCTATATTAGCGGTTGGCACTTTTTTGGCAGCACTTATCTTTATGTACGCAATAGAAAGAAGGTTGCGGTATGCGTGATATTAAACAGGCTTTTCGTATTGCATGCCAGAATTTTTCCGGATGGGGGAAAAATCCGAGGATCTGGATGACCTTCATTCTGGCGGCTGTATTATGTCTGATGCTATCGGATCAGATTATTTCCCATGCGATAAAATATGAAACAATCCTTCAGGTATTCGAGCCGTTTATCTGGACATATGGGGACGCGTCCTCTGTTATGCTTTCCTCTCTGCTTTTGGTTCTGCTCTTTGCGGATATGCCGTTTATCAGTCAGGCAACTCCGTATTGGCTTGTACGTACAAAACGGAAGGTATGGCTTGCGGGTCAGATTATCTATGTGATTCTGGCAACTGTGATCTATAATATCTTTTTGGCAGTGATGCTTGGAATCATGGGAGCTCCCTTTTCCTTTACGGGGAATGTGTGGAGCGAGACAGCGGCCATGCTGGGTTATGGCGGTGGGGAGAGTATAACCGTTCCTGTTTCGATAAAAACAATGGAAAGCTCCACTCCTTACGGCTGCGCGGCTATCGTATTTGGACTTGTACTTTTGTATACTCTTTTTATTGCGGTTCTCATGTTGTTTTTAAATCTCACTGCAAGAAATATGGCAGGGGTGATCGGTGCTTTTGCAGTCAGTCTGTATGGGCTGCTGCTGAATCCGAATATCCTCCGGGAGCTGTTTCATTTTACAGGGAATCAGGCATACAGGGCGAACGTGCTCTGCGGCTGGCTGTCTCCGCTGAACCACGCTACCTTCCCCATGCACAGCTTTGGCTATGATTACCTGCCGGGGATTGGGGTGAGCATGTCCATATTTGTTGTATTGATCACCGTGCTGATTATCTTGTCAGCCGTCCGGATCCGAGGTTATAATTTCTCTTTTACGCAGATGAACGAATAAATGGAGGACAAAATGGAATATGCAATCAGACTGAAGGGACTGACAAAATCCTTTCAAAAAGAAAAAGTACTGAAGGATATTAACCACGATTTTGAAAAAGGGAAGATCCATGGGATCATGGGCTTTAACGGCTCAGGAAAAACTGTAATGTTTAAATGCATTTGCGGATTTTTACGACCTGAGAGCGGCACAGTCTTTGTAGGGGGAAAGCAGATCGGAAAGGAGGTGGATTTTCCGGATTCCGTAGGGATTATCATTGAAAATCCCGGTTTCCTTTTGGGCCTCAGCGGTTTTGCGAACTTGAAAAGACTGGCATCTCTGAAGCATCGTATTTCCGATGACGATGTGAGGGCGGCGATGCGGGCTCTGGGGCTTGATCCTCTGTCCAAAAAGAAGGTGGGACAGTATTCTCTTGGAATGAGGGAACGTCTTGGTATCGCGCAGGCGATTATGGAAGATCCGGAGCTTTTGATATTGGACGAACCCTTTAATGGTTTGGACAAGCAGGGGGCCGGAGAGGTCTGCGAGCTTTTACGGGGACTAAAGGAGCGGGGAAAGACTGTCCTTGTCGCAGCGCATAACATGCTGGAGATCGAATGGCTCTGCGATACGATCTGTGAGATGGATGCAGGCATCCTGACACAGGTTAAATAAAAATGATACGGAGGAAAAAATGAAAAAATATATTTTGGCAGTAATGGCAGGTGCATTGTGTATCATGTTTTCCGGTTGTCAGGAAACACCCGAGGAGAGCGCGGTAGTCAGCAAAGCGGACGGGATCAGTGAGGCGGTTGTCTGTGAACCTCTTAAGGAGGGGGAAAAGAGAGAGACGGACGTTCCGGCGCATTGGGAGTTTGAAGAAAAGAAAAGCAACGACCGTGTGATTATCCAAGCAGATCTTAAGCTGGGAGAACAAAGCATCGGCAATCTTCCGGTTATAGAGATGAAAAGCCATGAGCTGACGCAGGAAGAACTGAAGGGACTGATTGATTATTTTGCGAATGGTAAGGAATTATATAGGTCACAGATGGTGACAAAGGATGTGTATCAGGCGGTATTAGACAGGATTTCCAACAAAGAAGGAAGCTACGCGCAATCAGCGTATTCCACATCGATTGCAAGTATCCAAAATGCAACCCGGGAAGGGATGGAGCTTGCGCCGGACGAGACGTCTGCCCCGGAAAAGGCGGAGATAGGATTTTATAAAAAATCAGAGGATCCCGGCGTGGAGGCGGCGCGGAGCTGGATGGGTGCTGAACCGGAAAACACAGATACAGAGGATTATTTTGCTGCGGATTTGGGAGAGGACAGGGCAGCATATATAAAAGCAGAGCGGTATAATCAGAAAATTGACAATGACAGCAGCTTTCTCTGGATGGAGGGCTCTAATTTTATAGAGGAAGAAACGATAGAGGATGAGGAAATGCAGAGCGAGTATTACAGCAGCTTCGGCATGGATACCAACGGCTATACAGAGAAATTTCATGAGCTGGCAGATGCGTACCGAGAGTGCATGGATAAGATCACCTTCACAGAGGAAGATGGAAAGGAGCAGGCGGAACAAATTTTAGAGGATCTCGGTATCGACGACATGGGTATTGTAGACTCCGGCCGTGCTGTGTGGTTCCCGAAGGGCGCATGTTCGGAGAAAAATGGTCTGGGCCTTGGCAGTGATGCCTTGTGGCAGGGGGCTCTGGATAAGGGATTGCCAGGATACCTGTATTCTTTTTCAAGAAGCGTAGAGGGGCTTACCTCAGTTTCCGAGGGTATGGCTGCGGAAGGAACAGTGGACAGCTATGTGCCGCCGTTCCAGATAGAAACAATCTCCATTCTGATCACAGAGGAAGGAGTTAAGTATTTTAAATGGGATGGGATAGCGGAGGAAGTCCGTACAGTGACGGAAAATACAAAGCTTCTGCCTTTTGAAAAAATACAGGCAAAGCTGACGGATCAGATCTTTTATTGGTATTCTGGAAAAGGGCAGTCCGCCAACGATACTACTTTGCTGGAATATGATGTGGTAAACGCGAAGCTGCAGTATACTTATACTACAGCCTATCAGGAGCCGGAGCATGCATGGTTGGTTCCGGCGTGGATTTTTACTGTCCAAGAAAGTATTGGGGGAAACTCCCTGCAGAATCTTTCCTATGTGATCAATGCTTATGACGGAAGTGTGATTGGAGAAGTACACTAGTGTACTGACCGATATATTTAACTAAATAATTATTCCATATAATGCCATTCTGTGTTATAGAAAAAAGAAACGGCGGTGGCGACTATGGCAGGACCTAAGACATATATCATAAAACTTTTTTGGCTTCTATATGTGGATTGTCAACTGGACCAATATGCGACAGCTTTTCTGTGCGGGGCAATAACACATAGGGCCTTGTGCTGGTTTAAGGCTGAGAAACCAGTGGCACAGGAACAATTGTCAGAGCTTTTGTACTGTATACTGACTGGAAATTATTTTCAGATGCGGAATGAATACCTTGAATGATTGTGCATTACAGAAGGGAGAAGCCCATGTTTGGATATGAAGTTTTACAGTCATACAATGAGTTGGAAATGCTGGTTTATAATTATATCATGGCCCATAAAGAAGAGGTCAAATATATGACAATTCGTGAACTATCGGATGCAGTGCATGTATCAACCTCCACCATCATTCGTTTTTGCAAGAAAACGGGTTGTGATGGCTACTCGGAATTTCGTGTGCAATTCAAACTGTTTTTGAAGGACGGGTACAAAAATAATAAAAAAAGTTACAGGATAATGTCGGGGATGAGATCATGTACTTTTTGCACAACATAACTTCAACGGAATATGAGGAGTCAATTGTCAAAGTTACAGAAATGATTGAGAAAGCCAAACAATTAATTTTTATTGGAATTGGCACATCGGGGATTCTGGGAAAGTACGGGGCAAGATATTTCTCAAACATAGGAAAGTTCAGTCAGTATATAGAAGATCCATATTATCCAATCGGTAAGGATATGGAGGAAACAGTAGTTATTGCATTGTCAGAATCAGGCGAGACACAGCAGACTTTGAAGTTGGCAGAGCGCTTCAAAAGGCATAACTGCAAGATTTTTAGTATTACGAATGGATCGTCCTGCACACTTGCGAAAATGTCAGACTACAACCTGGTATATTTTGTACCCAAACGTCTGGTTCAGGACGAATATAATATTACAACTCAAGTACCAGTTATTTATCTGTTAGAAACAATAGGGAGGCGGCTTTCATAGCCGCCTCCCTATTGTTTTGCAATGCTTCGCGTGGTTTCTATGCAGAGCGACAGTATGTTTTTTTTATGAAACATTTTCCCATCCTGCGTAATAAGTTTCTAACATCGCTCAAATACTAGAAATCATGATGAAAAAAAGTATAATGAAAATTACAAAGCAACCGGTGCTTCAACATGTTTAGAAAGGGGCAGCAGATAGATATGGCTATTGATTATCGAATTACAGCAAAGGAACTGGTAAAGGAATTAGGCGGCGACAATAACATAAGCAATGTAACACATTGTGCAACGAGGCTTAGATTTATATTAAAGGATGAATCCATTGTGGATTCTGCAAAAGTGACCAAGATTCCAGGAGTCATCACGACAGTCCAGGCAGGCGGTCAGTTTCAGGTCGTGATTGGAAACCATGTCAAAGATGCGTTTGAATTTGTGATGGAGTTGGTCACGGTGGATGAGAACGCAGTGAACACATCTCAAAATAAGATAGGAATCTTCAATAGAATGGTTGACATTATTTCCAGCATCTTTGCACCGTTTTTGTACACATTGGCGGCATGTGGTATCTTACAGGGTATCCTGGGAATCTTCGTTGCGCTGAATGCGATCAATACATCGGGTGGAACGTACCAGATTTTGAATTTTATCTCGTGGACAGCGTTTACATTCCTTCCCGTTTTGATTTCCATCACAGCTGCGAAAAAATTTGGCGTAAATACATATGCGGCAGTTGTGATAGCATGTGCATTGGTATGCCCAGACTACCTTAATATGGTGAATATGGGGGCAGATGTTCATTTTTTGGGCATGAAGGTACAGCTTCTCAGTTATACATCATCAGTAATACCGATTATTTTATCCATCTGGGTAGCATCTTACATACAGAAATTTTTTGACAAATATCTTCCGATTGTAGTACGCAACCTGTTCTCACCAATGTTTACGATCACAATTATGGTTCCACTTACGTTGTTGGCATTTGGGCCAATTGGCAATGCGGTTGGCGGTGCGATCGGAGGTGCATACAATTCCCTGTATAGTTTAAGCCCAGTGGTTGCTGGTATTATTGTAGGAGGCCTGTGGGAAGTGCTTGTCATCTTCGGTGTACACTGGGGCATCACGCCGGTTACAGTCGGAAATTATGCGGCGCTTGGATATGACACTTTTACCGGAATGCAGGCATCCGCAGTGTTTTCGCAAGCAGGTGCAGCACTTGGTGTATTCCTGAAAACAAAGGATAGGGACATGAAAGGTGTGTCGGTGTCAGCGGCAGTGACCGGACTGTTTGGTATTACAGAACCTGCTATATACGGTGTCAATCTCAGACTGAAAAAGCCAATGATCTGCGGATGCATTGCAGGCGCAGTCGGCGGTGGTATCGCAGGTGCATTTCATGCAGTGTCATGGGGCTATAACATGCCAGGTATTGCGACTATTCCTGCATATTTTAAGGCAGGGTATGCATCAGAATTTATCGGTTTTCTGATTTCTATCGCAATTTCTTTTGTGCTAGGTGTGATTCTGACTTATATTGTTGGTTTTGAGGAAAATGTAGTGGAAGCGCAGGAAGAAATTTCCGAAACAGCAGAAAAGGTAACAGACGGTGTTTTAACTGAAAACAGAGTGATTCTTGACATTGCAAGCCCGGCAAAGGGGCTGGTGCTTCCAATTGAGGAGGTAAAGGACGAGGTATTTGCTTCAAAAGGCATGGGTGACGGTATCGGAATAGTGGTGGAGGAAGGAAAAGTATATGCGCCATTTGACGCGAGTGTGGAGGCCTTGTTCCCAACTGGCCATGCAATCGGCTTGTCTGCAAACGGCGTGGAACTGTTGATTCATATCGGCATCAATACGGTTGAACTTGACGGAAGGGGATTCCAGGCGCATGTGGCGCAGGGCGATACGGTCAGGAAAGGAGACCTTCTGGTAACATTTGATAAGGAAATGATTGAAAAAGAGGGTTATGAAACGACAGTGATCTGTGTGGTGACAGAAATGGGTGACGGTGTGCAGCTCAATGTTCGTTCCGGCTGTAAGGTAAACATGCTGGAAAAGGTGATGAGTGTGAAGTGACAGGAGGGTTATGTATGAACAGATTACCAGATGATTTTCTTTGGGGTGGCGCGGTTGCCGCTCACCAGGTGGAAGGTGCCTGGAACGTGGGCGGAAAAGGTGTCAGCATCGTGGATCTCCTCACGGCGGGGGCAAACGGCGTTGACCGCCAGATCACGGACGGTGTGCAGGAGGGATATTATTATCCAAACCATGAAGCGGTGGATTTTTACCATCATTATAAAGAAGACGTCAGATTATTTGCGGAGATGGGTTTTAAATGCTTTCGCACATCGATTGCGTGGACGCGGATATTCCCGCATGGTGACGAGGACACACCGAATGAGGAGGGACTTCGGTTTTATGACGATCTGTTTGACGAACTCTTAAAATATGGGATTCAACCAGTTGTCACGCTTTCCCATTTTGAGATGCCGTATCATCTCGTAAAAGAATACGGTGGATGGAAAAATAGAAAGCTGGTTGATTTCTTTGTAAAATATGCGGTTACAGTGATGGAGCGTTATAAGGATAAGGTCAGATATTGGATGACTTTTAATGAGATCAATAACCAGAAGAATTACATGTATCCTTTGTTTGGCTATACCTGTTCCGGCGTGATTTTCACGGAGCAGAAAAACCCGGAGGAGTGTATGTACCAGGTGGTGCATCATGAACTGGTGGCGAGCGCCTTGGTTGTAAAAAGGGGACATGAGATTAATCCTGATTTCCAGATTGGCTGTATGGTGGCATGTGTACCGATTTATCCCTATTCCTGTCATCCTGACGATATGATGTATTCCGTCCTTGCGATGCATGACAGATATCTTTTCGGCGATGTACATGTGAGAGGCGAGTATCCATCTTATATTTTAAAGGAGTGGGAAAGAAAAGGATTCTATATTGAGATGCAGACAGAAGATGAACGGATTTTGCAGGAAGGAACGGTAGATTATGTAGGATTCAGCTACTATATGACTAATGCAGTAAAGGCAAATGTAGTGGTGGAGGGCAACGGACTGGACGGATATCCTGGAAGTGTAAACAATCCTTTTGTTAAAAAGAGCGACTGGGGATGGCAGATTGATCCGGCTGGGTTGAGATACGCATTGAACCTGTTGTATGAGAGATATCAGAAGCCGTTGTTCATTGTGGAGAATGGATTTGGCGCGGTGGACGAGATACGGACGGATGGAACAATTGAGGATGACTATAGGATTGCATATCTGAAGGCACATATTGAGGAACTGAAAAAAGCAGTCCTGTTCGATGGGGTGAATCTGATAGGCTATACCCCGTGGGGGTGCATTGACTGTGTGTCCTTCACGACAGGGGAAATGAAAAAACGGTATGGTTTTATTTATGTGGATAAAGACAACGAAGGAAACGGTACGCTGGAGCGGAGAAAGAAAAAGTCCTTTGACTGGTATCGGAACGTAATAGAAAGTAATGGGGAAATTTTATAAACTTATTATGGGTTTTATGCAGTTCCAATTTATTCTCATAAAAGAAAATCCCATGGAAGAAGCTACAAAAGAACTTGTGCTTGGACTATGAATCTGCTATAATTGTGTGTGCTGATTAGCCGCGCGGTAAGAAGCGCGGTAAAAATAAAGAGACGAAAAATAAAAGGAGAGATAACGATGAAAGGAAATATTGTTGTTGGGCAGTCTGGCGGACCTACGGCTGTTATTAATTCATCCGTAGCCGGAGTATATGCGGCGGCTAAAAAGCTGGGTGTAAAAAAAATATACGGAATGGTACACGGTATTCAGGGATTTTTACAGGACAATCTGTGCGATCTGGATGAATATCTGGCGGATGAAACGGGTATTGAATTGCTGAAGAGAACGCCTTCCGCATTTTTGGGTTCCTGCCGTTTTAAAATGCCTAAGATCGAAGGACATGAGGAAGTGTATGAAAAAGTATTTGAGATCATGGAGAAACATGATATTGAATGCTTGTTCTATGCGGGTGGCAACGATTCCATGGATACGGTGAAGATGCTGTCCGATTATGCGGCGGCTCACAACAAGCCCCAGAGATTTATGGGAGTTCCTAAGACGATCGATAATGACCTTCCGATCACGGATCATTGCCCCGGATATGGTTCCGCAGCAAAATATATTGCGGCAAGCCTGAAAGAAATTATCCGTGACAATGAATCTTTTGGCGTGGAAAAACCTACGGTCTGCCTTGTGGAGATTATGGGACGCCACGCGGGATGGCTGACTGCGGCTGCAGCTCTGGCAAAGGGCGAGGATTGCAGCGGTGTGGACGCTATCTATTTACCGGAAGTAACTTTTGATGTGGATAAATTTATGGAAAAAGTAAAACATCTAGCGGAAACGAAGCATTCCGTAGTGATCGCCGTATCGGAAGGCGTATCCCTGGCGGACGGACGTTTTGTATGCGAATTGGCAGATGCGGATAAGAAAGTAGATGCATTCGGACATAAGCAGCTGTCCGGCACTGCGGCTTATCTGGCTTCCCTCGTAGCAGCAGAGACAGGGCTTAAGACCCGTGCCGTGGAGTTCTCCACTTTACAGCGTGCGGCAACCCACCTCGCTTCCCTGACGGATATCAACGAGGCATTCCAGGTTGGTTTCGATGCGGTTATGGCGGCGGAAGAAGGCAAGACCGGCATGATGATCACCCTTGACAGGAATGGGGATGATCCGTATCAGTGCGGCACGAGCGCATATGATATTCATGCGATTGCCAACGTGGAAAGACCGGTTCCCGCCGAATGGATTACGGAAGACGGATGCGGACTGAACGAAGGATATGAGAAATATGCGAGACCGTTGATCATGGGCGAGCTGCAGCCGCTTTTTGTGAACGGACTGCCGAGACATTTAGTAAGGAAATAGTTTGAAAATAAGAAAATAAAGAAATAAGAAGAAGACCGGCATGGGAAACCATGCCGGTTTTTTTGACAGGCACGAAGAGGGAAGAAAGACATAGTAATAATTTAAGGGTGTCGTTGTCGGAGACAGGATGTATCGCGGAGGGAAATATGGAAGGAGATGCTTGGTCTCAAAAGGATAGTTGTGAAAAAATGGATCCTTTATGCAAAAGGCATACTTTTGAAAAGTATGATATTGCAGTGGTTGGAGGGGATAAGCGCACGGCATGTATGATACCCTTTTTTATGCAAAGGGGTTATCGTGTCATTGGTTATAAAATCTGCCACAGAACTGATATGGATATAAAAGCGGACGGGTATGCGGATTCTTTGAAACAGGCGGTGGAATCGGCACCGGTTATAATAGGCGGGATTCCGATGGAGAAAAAGGGAAGTGTGAATTTGAAGGAGCTGTCCCGTCATATCAGAAAATACCATAAAATATTTGGAGGGATTATCCCCGAGGCTTTTCGCCAGGAATGCGGAGAGAGAGGAATTGCCTGTTACGATTTTATGAAGGACGAAAGCATTGCTGTTTTTAATGCGGTTGCAACTGCGGAAGGAGCAATCTTAGAGGCTATGCTCCATAAACAGACCAATATACATCATAGCAGGACATTGGTACTCGGTTATGGAAGATGCGGAAAAGTATTGAGTGAAAAATTAAAAGGGTTATCCGCACATGTGACCGTGTGCGGCAACAATGCGGTGGAACTGGCGACGGCGGAAGCCTTCGGCATGGATGTGCTGCCGTTAAAGGAATTGGAGGGAAAAATTAACGGGTTTGAGTATATTTACAATACGATACCGGCGCTTGTGCTGGAAGGGGAGATTTTAAAGAAGGTGGAAAAAGATGCCCTTATTATAGATATTGCTTCAGGAAGGGGCGGGCTGGACTATCAGGAGGCGGAGGAACGGCAGCTGAACGCTCTGCATTGTCTGGGGCTGCCCGGGAAGTATGCCGGAGAGGTATCGGCAAAGCGTCTCTCCGAGTATGTGATTGGAAAATTATAAAGGAAGGTATAGAATCATATGGAATTGAAAGGGAAAAAAATAGGAATTGCTTTTTGCGGTTCCTTTTGTACTTTTGATAAAGTTTTTCATGAATTGGAACATTTAAAAGAAACAGGGGCGGAGATCTATCCTGTTTTTTCGGATGCGGCAAAAGGGATTGAGAGCAGGTTCGGCAAGCCGGCAGATTTTATAAAGAAGGCGGAGGAGATCGCGGGGCGGAAGCCGATCCTGTGTATCGAGGAGGCGGAACCTATCGGGCCGAAAGGATATCTGGATCTTCTGGCAATCATTCCCTGCACGGGGAATACGGCGGCAAAGCTGGCGAACGGGATTACGGATACGGCGGTATTGATGGCGGCAAAAGCGCATCTTAGAAACGGGAAACCTCTCGTTATTTTTATTTCCACGAACGATGGATTGGGAATGAATATGAAAAATATCGGCACATTATTAAATACAAAAAATGTGTATTTTGTTCCTTTCGGGCAGGATGATGCGGTAAAAAAACCGAATTCCCTTGTGGCGCATAGCGGGAAGATCATCCCTACGTTGGAAATGGCTCTGGATGGAAAACAGATACAGCCTTTGCTGGCGTAGTCTTTGGCAGTCTGGAAAAAATTTTGGTTTGGAGGAGTCTTATGTGTGGAATCGCTGGATTTTTTAACGGGAAGGAAAATTATAAGGACGGAGAGGAAAAATGGGTTTCCGTATTGAAGCAAATGAACAGGGAGCAGAAGCACAGGGGGCCGGATGAGGATGGGATATTTTTGGGAGAACGGTGCGGACTGGCTCATGTAAGACTTTCCATTATTGATCTGCTGTCCGGCCAGCAGCCGATGATAAGGCGGGAAGGGGAGAATGTATGGGCGATCGTCTATAATGGGGAAATCTACAATATGGGCGTGCTGAAAAAGGAGCTGGAGGAGGCAGGAGAGAAATTTTTGACCAACAGTGATACGGAGGTTATTCTGGCGGGGTACATGCGCCATGGGGCGGATTTTGTAAAGAAGTTAAACGGGATCTTTGCCTTCGGTATTTGGGACGGGAGGCTGGGAAAACTGTTTCTGTTCAGAGACAGGGCGGGGGTGAAGCCCTGTTTCTATAAAAAAAGCGGAGATACGCTCATTTTTTCTTCCGAAATAAAAGGAATTTTCTGCTTTCCGGGGGAAGAGCCGGCGGTGGATAAAGAGGGATTGTGCGAGGTATTAGGGCTTGGCCCCGCAAAAACATATGGAAAAGGGGTGTTCCGGGGAATCTTTGAAGTATTGCCTGGGCATTTTCTGGAATGCGGGGCGGAAGGCTGCCGGGAGCATTGTTATTGGAAGCTGGAAAGCAGGATCCATGAGGACTCTTGGGAGGATACGGTGGAAAAGATGCAGTATCTTTTGGAGGATGCGGTAAGAATACAGATGTTGTCGGATGTACCGGTCTGCACTTTTTTGTCGGGCGGCGTGGACAGCAGCCTGGTGACGGCGATCTGTAGCAGGGAATTGCGCAAAAAGGGAAAAGTGCTGGATACGTATTCTTTTGATTTTAAAGATAATGATGTCAATTTTCAGGCCAACGCTTTTCAGCCTTCCCAGGACCGGCCCTGGGTGGATAAGGTAAAAGATTATGCGGCGACAAGGCATCATTACCTGGAGTGCCGGAATGAGGAATTGTATGATGATTTGTTCGAGGCGGTAAAAGCCAGGGATTTGCCCTGCATGGCGGATGTGGAGTCGTCCATGTTGTATTTTTGCAGGAAAGTGGCGGTATGCCATAAGGTGACGCTGACAGGGGAATGCGCGGATGAAATTTTCGGAGGGTATCCCTGGTTTCATAAAAAGGAATGCCTGGAAGCGGATATTTTCCCCTGGTCCATGGATTTCCGGCCGAGAACGATGCTGTTAAGGGATGATGTGCTGCGGGAACTGCCGCTCCAGGAGTATGCATGGGAGGCTTACCGCAGAACGGTGGAAGAAACGCCGGTTCTGGAAGGGGAAGGGGCGGAAGAAAAAAGGCGGAGGGAAATTTCCTATTTGAATCTGCGCTGGTTTATGCAGACTTTGCTGGACCGGATGGATCGCACCAGCATGCATGTGGGGCTGGAGGCCAGAGTGCCGTTTGCTGACCATAGAATTATCGAGTATGCCTGGAACGTACCCTGGAATATGAAGTACCGGGGCGGCGTAGTAAAGGCGTTGCTGCGGGCCGCCGGGAAAGAGTATCTGCCGGAGGAAATATTGTACAGGAAAAAAAGCCCTTATCCGAAGACCTATGACCCGGCTTATGAAAGGCTGGTGCGAAGCTGTATGCTGGAAGTGCTGGACGACGCCAATGCGCCGGTTCGGGCATTGGTGGATGCAGAAAAAGTGAAAAAGTTTATGGAGCAGCCTTCCGATTATGCAAGGCCTTTTTACGGGCAGCTGATGGCGGGGCCGCAGCTCTTGGCATATCTTTTGCAGGTGAATTATTGGATGGAACATTATAAGATAAAGCTGGTGTAGAGGAGAGGGAAGACCGGAGATTGTGGTAGAGTTTTTAGGTTCGGGGTGGTATACTTTTGAGAAGAGGTGTAGTAATGTTGCGGAGAAGATATTGGGATACTGCAAAGGATAAACTCCAAAGCAGACTACAAAAATATATAACCAAAGGATAATGGATGAAGAAAAATTATAGATAGCGGCAGAAGAGGAGGCAGGGTATGAAACGATGGGTGATAGCTATGGGATGTATCATCGCGGCTTTGGCGGTGGGGATTGGATTGGCCTTGGCGGGAAAGGGGAAAACGGCGGATATGGAAGAAACGGGGCCGGAGCGGGTATCAGCTGTGGAAATCAGGGAAACAGACAAAGAGACGGTAATGGATGCGGCGGAAAATGGTTCCGTTTCGAACCCGGAGGAGGAAAACATGGAAGGCCGGGAGAAAAGCGCAAAGCCGAGTAAGGAAGAAGTACTGGCTATGAGGGCGGCAGTTCTGGAAGGGATGTCGGAGGAAGCAGTAAATCGTCTGACGGAAAATATTAAGGTTGCGAATATATGGATGGAGCAGGCTTATTTTTACGACGATTTTTTTGGTAGGCTGGCCGATCCCGAGAGTTTGTATTGGAATTATGTGGACGAAAAAGGAGAGATCCAGATTGGTTGGGCTTTCGAGGATGGAGTGAGATATGACGGAACGGACGAAGCGGGCAGACGGGAGTTCGAGGAGAAGTATGGAGCTGAGGTAAAGGCTTATAACCGGCTTGACGGAGATGATTTTATTGCTCTGATGGAAGAAATGAGGGACAGTCTGGAAAGCGGGCTGTTAAAGGGGGATTTTGACAGCCTGATTGAAAATATGAGACTTGCGAAAGAAACACATGACGTGCTGTATATGGAAAATATTTATCATATTCTGCACGATATGGATTATTTTCTTCTTCGGTATGGACCGGAAGATGTGGGAAAATATACGAAAGACGGAGGAACGGTAAATAAATATTACGGAGTCCTGGATGTCTATCACAGCTGGGCAGAGCCGGCGGATGAGGCAGGGCCGGATCAGGACAAGTCCGGAACGGTACGGGTAGCTAATCCATCCTGGGATTATTATATAGAGGCTTCGGGGGAGACGGAAACGGCGCCTTTGGAATTAGTTGTTTTAGAGCAGACGAAAAATGAAATCACGGACGAGGAACAATGGTTTGCCAAAAACGGGCTGGTGCTGCCGGATTTGAACGAAGAAGGCTATGAATGCTTCGTCCATGATGACCGCGTGATGATCGATATTATAAAGAACGGAGAGACGGAGGTGACGCTGGATTTTTCGGATTACCGGTATGCGGATGATTTCCGGCCGGAAGAAATGGCGTTTATCGGTCAGGAGATACATGGCGCGGCGGTCAGGGAGGGGATTTTATATCTGTCCACCTTCCACTATACTTATGCGGAGAGTTCGCCCCATACGGCATATATGACTGCCGTCAGCCTGGATGATTATCGCGTGTTATGGAAAACAGAGCCTTTAACCTGTAATTCATTGAACTTTGAGATCGTGGGGGATGTAATCCTGTGCGGCTATGGTTTTACGGCGGAGGATGATTATCTTTACCAGATAGACAGCAAGACGGGAAGGCGGATCGGGCAGACGCCGCTGGCTTCAATGGCAAATTATATTGTTTATAAAGATGGAAAATTGTTCGTGAGGACTTATCATACGGATTATGTGTTTCAGATCGGAGAGGAATAAAGAAGAAATGAAAATTCTTATCGTAGAGGATGACCGTGCTTTGAATAACGGTATCGCCCTGTCCCTGGGAGGCGAGGAGTGCCTTCAGGCTTTTAGCATCGCCCAGGCGCGAAGCATGTTTAATGGAAGCGTTGATCTGATTATTTTGGATATCAATCTTCCCGATGGAAGCGGTCTGGACTATTGCAAAGAGGTACGGAAGGAAAGCGGAGTGGCAATTATTTTCCTGACGGCAAATGACATGGAGACCGATATCGTAACCGGATTGGAAACAGGGGCGGACGATTATATGACAAAACCTTTTTCCCTAATGGTATTGCGGGCCAGGGTCAACGCAGTTTTCCGCAGGAAGCAGGAGAGGGCGGGAGGATTCCGACAGGACGGCTTCTTTTTCGATTTTGAGTCCATGGTATTCACCGTGGAAGGCAATGCCGTGGAACTGAGCAAAACAGAACAGAAATTGTTAAAAATTCTCGTTTCTAACTGCGGGAATATCGTTTCCAGGGACATGCTGATCGACCGTATTTGGTCCGACGGAGCCGAATTCGTGGAAGAAAATGCGTTGTCGGTTACGATGAACCGTCTCCGTTCCAAACTGCCGGGCGCGCCTGTGAAAACGATATACGGAATTGGCTATATGTGGGAGAAAAATTGATGGAGCTTTGTATTTTTTTAATGGCGGCGCTTGTCCTGCTTGTGGCAGCGCTGGTTTTTCTTTATGTGAAATCAAATCGGATGTGGAACAGCGTAGAGCGCATGGTAGAAGCGGCAAGAGATGGTATTTTTGTGGAGACGGCCTTCGATGAAGGACGTTTATCCCGTTTGGAGTCCAAAATGTATCAATATCTGGTCTCCGGCCAGACTTCCAGGCGGCGGACGGAGGAGGAGAGGGAAAAGATAAAAGCCCTGGTAAGCGATATTTCCCACCAGACAAAGACTCCGATCGCCAATATGCTGCTTTATACGCAGCTGTTGGAGGAAAATGGGAGTCTGGATGGAAACGCGCAGAGCATTGCTTTTCAGATCGAGGAACAAGTCAATAAATTAAATTTTTTGATCCAGTCGCTGGTGAAGCTTTCCCGCCTGGAGAGCGGCATGCTGGAAATAAGGCCGGAAAAGAATAAGATAAGAAAATTAATCGCAGGACTGGATTATGCGGCGGCAGCGGAGCAAAAGGGAATCTCCTTGTCCGTAGGGGAAGTGCCGGAACTGACCGCCTTTTTTGACCTGAAATGGACGCTGGAGGCGTTGTCTAATATTGTGGATAATGCCATCAAATATACGCCGGCGGGAGGGAGCGTTGCAATATCGGTGAAAGAGTATGAAATGTTTGTGCGCATCGATATTGAGGATACGGGGATCGGGATGGAAGAGGAGGAAACGGCGAAAATATTCGCGCGTTTTTATCGTTCTCCTGCGGTCAGCGGGGAAAGCGGCGTGGGAATCGGGCTTTATCTGGTTCGCGAGATATTGGGCCGGGAGGGCGGTTATGTTAAGGTGGCTTCCAGGCCGGGGAAGGGATCGGTGTTTTCTGTTTTTTTGGGAAGGATATGATGGAGATTCTTTCAATACCGTAAGATTGCGGAAAGATTCTGGAAAGATTTATCGGTTATATTGTGTATGTAAGGACATAGGCCAATAGACGGAATAGGAGGTATCCGCAAATGGAAATTTTAAAAACAGAAGGCTTAAAAAAATATTATGGAAATATAAATCAAAAAGGGCCGGAAAAGGCTCCGCTGGTAAAGGCGCTGGACGGAGTGGATCTTTCGGTGGAAAACGGAGAATTCGTGGCGGTCGTGGGGACTTCCGGCAGCGGCAAGTCTACGCTTCTGCACATGATGGGAGGATTGGACCGACCGACGGAGGGCAGGGTGGAAGTGGCTGGGAAAGACATCTTTTCCCTGACGGATGACGAACTGACTATTTTCCGGCGCAGAAAGATAGGATTTATTTTTCAGAGCTACAACTTGGTTCCTGTGCTGAACGTATATGAAAATATTGCTTTGCCCGTGGAACTGGATGGGCAAAAGCCGGACGGGGAATATATGGATCGGATCATAAAAACGCTTGGGCTGGAGGAGAAGATCCATAATTTGCCGAACCAGCTTTCCGGAGGGCAGCAGCAGAGGGTGGCCATTGCCCGGGCGCTGCTTTCCAAACCGGCTATTATACTGGCGGATGAGCCCACCGGCAATCTGGACAGCAAAACCAGCCAGGATGTGATGGGATTTTTAAAAGTGACCAGCGATAAATTCAGGCAGACAATCGTAATGATCACGCATAACGAAGAGATTGCCCAGATGGCGGACCGGATCGTGCGTATTGAGGACGGAAAGCTTGTAGCCAATAGGGAAAGGAGGCAATAGATCCATATGTTTCGGGTAAATAGTAAAAAAGCGATCCGACGGATCGGCGATAAAAGTTTTTGGTCCAATAAGGCGAGGAATACGATTGCGGTTATGGCGATCGCATTAACCTCGATTTTATTTACGACGGTATTTACAATAGGAAGCGGCATGATGGAAAATCTCCAGCGCCAGACGATGCGTCAGGCGGGCGGCGACGGGATGGGAGTATTAAAATATATTACGGATGAGGAGTATGAAAGAGTTAAAGGTCATGAACTCATCGAAAAAATTTCTTATAATCGTATTTTGAGTGACAGCGTGGAGAACGAGGAACTTCTGAAACGCCATGGAGAATTTTATTATATGGATGATACCGGTATCCAACTGGGATTTTGCGAACCGGTGGAGGGCCATAAGCCGGAGGCGGAAAATGAAATTATGATGGATACCAGGACGATACAAATGCTCGGTATTGAGAAGGCGGTGGGTTCTCCGGTTACTTTGGAACTTATTGTCCATGGAAAAGAGGTAAAAAGGGATTTCGTGCTTTCGGGATGGTGGGAAGCGGATCCGGTATTTAACGTATCCTTGCTGATCACTTCCAGGGCTTATGTGGAAGCACATATAGATGAACTTTGTAAAAACTATGACGCCGGTGAAAACTGGAAAACGACGGGGCTGATCAACAGCTATATTATGTTCCGCAACGCCTGGGGGCTGGAAAAGAAGATGGAGCGTGTGATCGTGGGAAGCGGTTTTTCCATGGATGAAAATGCGGAAAATTATATAGACAGCAATGTGAACTGGTCTTATATTTCCGGCAGTTTTGGCAGCGATCCCGTTACGGTGGCAGGAGCCGTTATCGCTCTTCTTCTCATTATATTTACCGGTTATCTGATCATTTATAATATTTTTCGGATTTCGGTGGTAAAGGATATCCGGTTTTATGGTTTATTAAAAACGATTGGAACGACCGGCAGACAGATCAGGCAGATTATCCGCCGACAGGCGCTCGTGCTGTCGTGCGTGGGCATTCCTTTGGGGCTTGCTGTCGGATATGTCATAGGCTGCGGGTTGGTGCCGGTAGTCATGGAAGCTATGGTAGTGGGAGGGAAAGGATTTCGCACGGAAATATCGGCGAATCCGGTGATTTTTGCAGGGAGCGCTCTTTTTTCACTGATTACGGTAGCGATTAGCACGACAAGGCCGGGCAGGATAGCCGCAAGAGTGTCGCCGGTGGAGGCGGTGCGCTATACGGAAGGAATGGAAGGCGGAAGGGGAACCGGGAGAAAAAGACGTGGAAATGTGTTGTTTTCTATGGCGGCGGCTAATTTTTGGCGGGATAAAAAACGGACATTCCTCGTGTTGCTTTCCATGTCGTTAAGTATTGTGTTGCTTCACGGAGTTTATACTTTCAGCATTGGCTTTGACATGGATAAATTTCTCTCCAGGTTTGTAAAAACCGATTTTCTGGCAGCGCATGCCGCTTATTTTAATTACCAGTATTCGGGAAGGGATACGGCAGTACCGGAAAGTATGATAGAGGCCATGATGGAGCAGGAGGGGTTTGAAGAAGGGGGAAGAATGTATGCCAATATTAGGGATGTGGAATTTTTTTCGGTAGATCCGGTGGAAGGAGGCAGGAATATATACCCGGAGACAACGTCCGAGGATGGAACGATGCAGTGCGCCGTTTATGGGATGGAGGATTTTCCCTTGGAAAAACTGGAGGTTGTGGAAGGTGAGATAGATGTGGAAAAGCTGAAAACGGGCCGTTATATTTTGGAAGGTCTGCCATGTGACGATAACGGAAAACCATTGCCGGAAGCTTCCCACTATTCCATCGGGGATAAGGTAGTCCTGCACAACTATAGGGGAGAATCCGATGTGCGCAGTGAAAACCGGCTGACAGACTATGAATTTGAAGTGATGGCGAAAGTGAAGGTAGAAACTTATACGAATTCCTGCGGTATAGGTTTTAACTATAATTTTTATCTTCCGGCAGAAACATATAAAGAGATGGTGTCACATCCTGCGGTTATGAATTACGTATGTAATGTAAGCCCGGAAGGAGAGGCGGGGATGGAGGCGTTCTTAAAAAATTATACGGAAAAAGAAGCGCCAGAAATGAGTTATACTTCAAAGGGTAAAAGGGTGATGGAGTTCCAGGGGATTAGAAATATGGTATTGCTGGTCGGAGGCGTGCTTAGCTTTATCATGGGACTGATCGGCATTCTGAACTTTATCAATTCCATACTCACCAGCATCATTGCAAGACGGCGGGAGTTTGCCGTATTGTGTTCCATTGGTATGACAGGCGGGCAGCTTCGGAAAATGCTTATCATGGAAGGACTGCTTTATACGGTTTTGGCAGGAATCGCGGCTTTTCTTACAGGAACGGTTTTGGCTTTTTCCGTCATCCGCCAATTATTTTCTGCGTTATGGTTTTTCAGTTATCGGTATACCTTGCTTCCGTTTTGCGGTATTTTTCCGATTTTGCTGCTGGCAGGAACCGTTATTCCCTGGATCGCTATTCACTTTTGGGTAAAAAGCACCGATATAAATATATAAATAATATATAATTATTATAGAAGGAACAGGCAGACCAGAACATGCATTATCAAGGAGGATGATAGTATGGGGGTTACGGGAGTCGGCAGTCCGAAGGATAATTCGATCGCCATAAAAAAAGCAGACGGAACTGTAGTGGCGAGGGTAAACAGGACGGGGTCAAAAAATAAAAAGAAGAAGAAACTGAATTATAATTACAGGGAAATATCGGGGCAGCTTATGAGAACGGCTACGTCCGTGGGCGCGCGCGTGGTAATGGTGAGGGCTTTTCAAAAGGTGGGCACTCTTTACAGAAAGCTTAGGAGCGGCGATTATAGCGAAAAAGAAGTGGAAAGAGCGATTGCGCACGCAGAGCAGATTGCCATGGTGGCAAAAAAAAGAATGAAGCATTTGCAGGAGGAAGAGAGATTAAAGAAAGGCGGCCCCTGCGAAGCGGAGATGGAGGAAGAGAACGAAGAGGCCGGAACCGAAATGCCGGGAATGGAAAATGCGGAGAATACGAAACTGGACAGCGAAGAGATCGAAAGGCTTATGGAAGAACTGGAGGCAACGCTGGAAGAGATAGACCGGATGGAGCAGATGGGAGAGCTGGAGGAAGTGGCGACGGGCGTACAGGAAGATATGGATCCCGAGGATTTGAAGCTTCTGAAGAAAAAACATAGGTCGAAAGAGCTCAAAGAGATCATGGAAGCCGATATGAAGTATTTGAAAGCTCTTTTTTACCAACTGGAAAAGGAAAGACGGGAAAACGCATCCGGGGCCGGCGGGAGCGGCAATAGCGTCAGCGGCAACGGAAGCGGGGTTTCTTTGGAACTCGCGGGAGTGGAGATGGCAGCCTCCATGCCGGAAGTGCCGGTAGAGGCGACGGGCGGCAGCATTGATGTTACGGTATAATTACAGTGCAAAATTGCGACGTGGTATTACGCCGCAATTTTGTTCTATTTTAAAAAATAATGGAAAGGTGTGATGTTGGGATGGAGAAGAGAACAGAGGAGACAATGACAGCGGCAGAGACGGGAGCAGCGGCAGAGGCATGTGTGACAGAAAAGGAGCAGATGATATTCGATATCGTACAAGCGGAGTGGGATATGTTCCAGCATGTTTATAATACGGGAGGCAGGGCTTCCTGCCAGGAAGATCCCGATACATTTTTCCGCATGCGGATGAGCCAGTGGATGGTATACGAAGACGAGATTCTGGAAAGTTACGTGGAAGATATCCGCCGGGCGTATGCGGAGGGGAGGAACCTTCTGTTCGAGAAATATGCAAGAATGATGGAAGTGACGTATCCGGAAGAATTTGAAAAAGTAAAGGAACATTTGCCGGAGGTAAGCCCGGAAAAGAAACGGATGGCGGAGGAGATTGTTCAGATCCATATGGAATGGGACAAATATATGGCGGAGCATTATCCGAATCTGCGGGCGCAGGGAAGAGTAATGACGACGGAGGAAGATTCGGTCAGCAACGGCTCTTCTACGGAAAGCTATCTGCGCGGCGAACTGCTGACTTATTCGGACCGGACGGTGGAGCTGATTTTGAAACAGATGCAGGAGGCATACAAACAGGGAATGAATCTGGAAAAGCAGATCATCGAGAATGAAACGAAGTTTTACGGCTACAGCAGTATCGAGGATGCGGAGAAAAAGCACGGGAAATAATCGAACATTGTCACGCTTTGCGCATACTTTTCAAAAGTATAGTTTATGGAATAAAAAGAGTTGGCTCCCAGGCCAGCTCTTTTTCAATTTAAAAATGAAGTCTGCGCCTTACGGCATCCCGGAGCCTTCTCTTGGAGAGCAGGGTAATAAGCGCAATGACGATAATACCACAGACAGTAAGGACAATGGCGGACCAGGACGGGGAGAGGGGGTTATCGAAGTAACGATCGATGAACAACTCAATGCCGACGCAGAGAACGGCTGCTTCCGCGAAAATATAAAGCGCCGTGGCAATGATGGAAACCGGCAGTTTCCGAATGCAGAGAGCGAGGATCTCCACAAGCAGAGTTGCCAAGGCAACAATGGGCACGGCGAGCTGCCAGAACCATCGGTCGGATGCGGTCAGATAAGTGATCATATACAAATAGGCGCCGATTGCGATACCGTCCAGAAGGAGCGACAGGTAAATAGGCTGTTTCGTATAGATCACTGCCGGTATGGACAGCACAAACAGTATAATGCAGATACCGATAATCAGCAGCGACCACAGGCTGTTATTGAAAACAAACAGGTTTAACAGCGCGCAGCCAATGGAAGTAGCCGACAATACGATGGTTAAGAGGATGCCGAGGTCTTTTCTTTTCACCGTTTCGACTTGCCCCCGTTCCAGGGGATAAGGGGAAGCGGGGGAAACCTGGCGCAGCTGCCCCGGATGGATGACAGGGGTATTACAGAGGGGGCAGGATGGCAAAGAAGAATCCAGTTCTACCCCGCAGTTTACACAATATGACATTCGATTCACCGTTCCTTTCTGACGCCCGGGAGGGCATTGACTACCGGTTGCTTTCTATTTTTACATGGATGCCGTCCTGCACCAGTTTGCGGAAGAAATACCGTTCCACGTCCGCTTCTATAATGCTGCTGGCAAAGTTGATGGTAAGGGTATCCTCAAAGCTGGCGATGGCGCAGTTTGTTCTGGAGGAGAAGGGCTGCCCCATATAGATGTCAAACCGGTCGATATAAGGCTTCATATCTTCCGGCGTCTTGAGGGCGCCCATGTTCGTCAGCCCCGCAGAGGAGTTCCGGTCCTGTACTTTCGTATAAAAAAGGCGGACGGTGTAATCCTTGATAAAAAGCGGGACAACGCGTATCAAAGGATTTCTCTGGGTGGAGGCGTTGGTAGTGATATCGCCCCGGAGGAATTTTTCATTAATATAATAGCGCATGTAATTCCGCACATGAATGACGATTTCATCGAAAGTATATTCTCCGAGTCTGGGATCGATGGAGGGATATACCATAGTAATAAAATTGCGCAGTGTTTTTGACGGAAAAAAACGTCTCAAGTTGACGGGCATAGCTATTTTCACAGGCCTCAGCTTCGGGTGCCAGTCGTGGGACTGTTTTTGCAGGAGGGCGTAAAGCAAAACGGAGTTCAGGTATTCCGTGATGGTGGCGTTATATTTTGCGGCCACTGCCATCACCTGTTTGACAGACATGATGCCGTCGATAATATTCAAAGTATAAAAAGGTTCCTTGGTTCCTCTGACCCGGTAAGCTTTTTCCCCGGGACGGGGCGGGCGAACCTGGGCATTGGCATAACGCATATAAGCGTCTTCCAATTCTTCAGGATCGGGAGGGCTGTCCACATCGAGTACGAACCCCCCTGTGGAGATGGAATGCCCAAGCAGCCTTAAGTATACGGCGGTAACCGTCTGCAGCACATACATACCGCCGGAGCCGTCTCCCAGACTATGGTGGGCCTCCAGCGCGATCCGGCATTCGTGATAATAAATACGGATGAGATAGCGGTTATTCGCTTTGAAGGGCATGGGCATACAGGGATTTTTAATATCGGGCTGTACGAAGGGTCCCGGCCGCTCGTTGCTTTCCAGATAGCGCCAGAAAAGCCCCTTACGTATGGCTACCTTGTAGGTAGGAAAGCGCCGCAGGGCGATATCCACCGCTTTTTGCAGGACATCCGGGTCTATAGTTTCCTTCAGCACGACGGAGAGCCGGTAAACGGAAGAAAAATCCTTACGTTGCAGCGTAGGGTAAACGATGGCCGACAAGTCCAGTTTATACCAAATTTTTTTCGATCCTTTTTTGCTGATCGCCATAGAAAATCCTCTTTTCGAAAAATTGACCGCCAGGCCAACTCTTTTTATTTTAGAGTATACCACAATTTACGGATTATGTGGTAAAATTGGATAAATAACTGCAGAAATCAATTTTGAAAGACTGGGGCGGGGCAGAAAGGGAAGGCGGAGCGGCAGGGACGGGAAGGCGGGGAATGG
>ERZ808040.469-NODE-469-length-34806-cov-9.292752_pt1 | contig 34806 bp, 30 predicted proteins | sample MGYA00380191_ERZ808040 | MGnify/ENA primary metagenome ERZ808040 (study PRJEB31490, sample SAMN06133395) | mouse gut metagenome | isolation source: J6 | host: mice | place: China: Chengdu | collected 2015-05 ...
TGCCCTCTAGTCTTACGAAAGAGGGTGGTGCCCATGAGCGTGATGGAAGTTTTGACATTATTGCTTGTTATTTTTGCGGCTCTGTCTTACATAGACAATCATAAAAAGAAATAAGCATCCCTGACCGTCCAAAGTTGAGGATGCTTATTTCTATAAGTTTACCATACTGAGGGCAATCGGAACTTCGTGTCCGATAAACCTTTCTGATTAGATTATACACTAGAGCCGCTTGCTTTTCAAGTGGCTCTTTTTACATTTAAAAGTTGCTTGTTTGTTACTGGTTATTGGTGTTTCGGCTAAATTATGCTTACTACTTATATAATAATCTTTTGAATCTGCATTATCTGTATAATATTGCTCAACTGTTATATTATTTAAGTCCATAATATCCTTTCTTACTATTTATGTTATTGATACACTTATGCGTGTAAACTACACATTTTAATGTTTTTACTTATGCTCTAATTTTCTATTGCTTTGACATACTTATTCGTGTAAAACATCAACAACATATAAAAATAATTGATACACTTATGTGTGTACCAATTATTATATAGTGTGCTTTCTTCTTCTAGCTTGTTCATTATGTCTTGCAATAAATTGTATAAGTCTATAGCATTTAATTTTGATATATGCTCTTGAAATTCTTTAAGAATGTTTGATCTATAAAACATATTGATTGAATCTCCTTTTAAAATTATACTGGGTACTAACAGTAGTACCCAGTATAATTTTATCTCTTTTAATTATTCAAAGTGTACATCTTCTCCAGTACCTGAGCCTTGACCTCCAGCACCAAATTCAGGAAGGCCTGAGAACATTCCACCTGCTTCTCCCATTCCTACACTGTCTGGGTCACCACCAGATGGTTGGCCTCCACCGGAACCACCATTGCCACCGCCGGAACCACCGTTGCCTCCACCAAAACCTCCAGTACCTCCACCAGAGCTACCAGAACCACCGCTAGGCTGTTGGGTGGTGGTAGTACTGCTGCCTCCACTACTTCCACTGCTGGATTGGGGTTGGGGCTTGGTTCGGGAGACTAACTTCGCACTTACATATTGTTTCTTCCCATCCATTTCTATTTCATACCAATCTACAGCAACACTTTTTCCTGTGATTTTTATTTCCTGTTCAGCAGGAATATTGCCTGTTGGTTCGTTACCTAATGCCTCACCATACAAATCATCATAAATATCTGCATCTGCTATGGTATACATGGTCTCATCTACAGGTTCTATTTTATAGAGTATCTCCAACTTAGAGGACATCTCCTCTTTCTCTGCTGTCAGTGCATCCATTTCAGACTGCAATTCTGCTATGGAATTATTCGCAGAATCCAGTTCCGTTTTCAGGGCAGAGTATTCTCCAACCTGATTTTGCAGATCGGATATCGTAGCCTGTAACTCTGCTATTGTCTCCGCATCCTGATCAGAGCCACACCCGATCAGTACAAAAGTTGACAGGATCACTACCATAAATAATATAAAGAATCTTTTCATTTCTTTATTCCTTCCTTTGATCAATCATATTCTTATAATAATTTACTACAAAATACCCATCCTGCCAATGCCCGATTTTTTAACCCAGTATACGCATATGCGCGTAACAAAAATAAAAATGGTATTTGTTATGTTAACCTTGAGGGTATTGCGATTCAATACTCTTATATGAGTAAAATATTTTTTTCTTTTATTCTAACATTTTTCAGCTTACTAAGCATTCATACTTCTTTTGAAATTTTGGGAATGCCTGTATATCATGCCATACCGTATCAGTCAGTCGCACTAAGTTCGTGAAATACCTCACTAAGTGCTTGGTGACAGCTTAGACGCTAAGCGGATTACAAACAAGGAAATAAGTCAGGGCGACAAGCGATACTTTCTAAACCTTGTCAATAAAAAGAGTATTTAAAATATTATTTAACATGAATTATCGGATATCGAAATTGAATTGAGATATAAGTTGTGAAAGCAAGTTGAAAGCAACGGTGGACAGTATACGTTTCCTCCTTGATTTTTGCGGCTTTTTGGAAACTCCTTGAATTCGAGTCCCGTCTCGCGCTCTTTTTTATTGTTAAGGAATCCGGCATAAATGCCGGATTCCTTAATTTTTTCCGTTTCTTTATTGGCCACGCATAAACAACCATATCAACCACTGGTATCAAAAACTTCATCTGTCAGGAATTATACAATTTTACAAAATAAGGACAGCCTGACATCAGTTCCTTTAACTTACCCTGTGCAATAACACTTCCTTCTTTAAAAACAATAATTCTGTTAAATTGTGTAACCGCCTTCATTTTATGTGCAATGGCAATGACAGTACACTCTCTCCCTGCCGTTTTCAGCATTTCTTCCAACACTTTCTCTTCCGTAATATTATCCAGCGCTGACGTGGCTTCGTCTAAAATAATCAGATTTTTCCGCCGCAAAAGAATTCGTGCCAATACAATCCTCTGCTTTTCGCCTCCCGATAATTTCGCTCCCCTTTCCCCTATCATAGTATCCAGCCCGTCAGGCAGAGCAGCGACCAATGTCCCCAACTGCATTTTCCTTAACACTTCCATTATTTCCGCGTCGTCTGTCCCATCGTCAAATACCAGATTTTCACGCAAAGTACCATCAAAAATAGAACCATTCTGATCGGCATAACCCATATATCGATAGAGATCGTCCAGACAACAGTCTTTCAGTTCCAGATCATCTATCAGCACGCTTCCCCTGTCATATTTCAGAAAACCAGAAATTATTTTTATCAACGTTGACTTTCCCGAACCGCTTTCGCCTACAAGTACCACTTTTTCTCCCCGGCTTATGCATAAATTTATATTTTCAAATATATTTCTCTCCCCATAGGAAAACGATAAATTTTTTATTTCGATCCGTCCGTTGAAACTGTCCATCTTTTCCCCCGACATTAACTGATCGTCGGCCGGAAGATCCAAAAATACAACAAACCTGTCATATGCTGCCTTGTCCAGTTTGTACTGTACATAAAGTACATTAAAAATAGCAATGGGATTATAAGCGTTATTCAGCAGACTGATTAATGCAACTAATGCACCCACCGAAATATCTCTGGTATACCACCCGTATACAAGAATCATAATATTCAATATCCCTACCAGCAAAGCAAATATGGTGAAAAACGCTTCATGAATCAAGGACATTTTTACTTTTGCTTTTACTATTTTATCTTTCGCATAACCCGCCTTGGCTATTTCTCCCGCAAACTGACGCTCCACGCGAAAGACAGTCATTTCCATAAAGCCCCTTATCAAATAATGGTTTAATAACTCTTCATGGCCCATTATTTTTTCTTTGATTTGCTGTAGAAACTTTATGAGCAATTTCGTAACGAGAAAAACGAATAAATACCCTGCCACAATAATAACCGTTATCCTTGGATATATCTGCCAAATATAAATCAGGCTGAACCCCGCAGTCGGAATCAACTCCCGAATAAGTCTGAACCAGAAATGGTACAGCATATCCCTGCCGGCCAATGCGCCATTTTCGATCCTTTGGACTAATTTACCGGTTCCTGTCTCCTGATATTCCTTACCGCTGATATTGGATATTTTTTCCAAAGCAAAAAGTTTATACTGTAAATAAATGCTGTGTTTCAGTTTATTGCCGGGATATTCATCGACGTAGCACAAAACGCTATGTACTATTAAAATAAAACCATAAAACAGTATGGCCGCCAGCAAGATTGCTCCATTTATAAAATCATCGATCAATTCCTGAAAAATACGGATTTTATAATTCAGCAAAAAAGAATTGGTAAAACCAATCAAAAGGTATGCTACGATATTCACTTTATTTATTTTTATATATATTCCATGAGCTGTACTCCTTAATTTTAATATAATAAAAGAATGTACAGCAGCATCTGTCAGCATTTTTTACTCAGTACAACCTGCCAACAGGAACGCAACTGTACTGAGTTGTTACCTCGCGTAAATAGCATAAGCACTCACCCCGCTTTACTTTATATTTATTCTTAACTTTACCTAAGACCCTTATCGAATTTATTGCGAACTCTCTCTTTACCTCAATGCCGTATGTTTCCGTTCCTCCTCCTCAAAAACCCGGCGAATCCGTTTCAGCAGTTCTTCGGAATGAAAAGGTTTCAATATATAATCACGGATCCCTAACTTTGCACTCTCCAGAACGGTTCCCTTATCCTCCACGCCCGTAAGCATGATCACCGGTATGTCCGCCCGATCCGGCATAGCGCGCATTTCCCGCAGCGTCTCAATACCATCCTTTTGCGGCATTTGAATATCCAGCAGAATAAGATCCGGCTTTTCCTGCTCCAGATATTTCAAAGCCCTTACCCCTGAATTAATAGTGATTACTTCATAATCGTCCCGCAGAGTACTCGAAATACGCGTTAAAATAATTGCAGTATCATCTACCGCTAAAATACATTTTCTAGCTTCTCCTCCCTCTGTTTGGCTCATTTGTCTTCCTCCTCCTCTTCAAGTATATGTAAAAGCTGATCCAAAAGTTCCTCTGCATTGTCGTCCTCATATAACTTCAGTTGTTCCCGAATCTGCAAAAGGCGTTCTTCCATATCTTTTGGCAATTCATAAAGCAATATTTTCTCTACCCTTTCCGAACACTCCTGTGATCGAAAATGCTTCAATTCTTCCAAAGCTGCCGCTGTTTGTTCCCGCAGTTCCCGAATCGGCGGACAGGGAAGTTTTTCTTTTCTGGCAGCCTCCTGTCTGCGCTGCTCCAAAAACTGTCCGATATTGGCCAGAAGAGTCTCATATTCCGCTAATAACGCCGGAAATTGATCGGAAATAAATTCCCTATCTCCCTGTACGGCGGCATTTTCCTGCGCGCGGGCCATAGACGAGACATTCATAGCCCCAATATTTGCCGATGCGCTTTTGAGTCCATGTACTTCTATCTGATAGCGCAAAATATCCGACTCCACCAGCTCTTGCAAAAGCTTTATCTTTTGCTTGCCATCCATAAAGTAAAGTTCCAGCAGATCCGCAAAGCCTTCTTCATCGCCGGAATAATATTTCATCGCCACTTCCATATCCACTCCGTCAATCCGGAAATCCGACGGATCCAGCGGATTAGATTCTCCTTCTCCACTTTCCCTCTGTCTGTATTTTTCAGGAACCCAGCGCAGCAAAAGCTGATTCAGTTCCTTCCTGTCAAGAGGTTTGGCAATGAAATCCTGAAAGCCGCATTCCAGGAAATGTTCTCTCATCCCTTCCATGGCATTAGCGGTCAACGCTACCATAACAGGCGTAATCCCGTTTTCGCCGCAGTCCTTGCGGATGATCTCCGCCGTTTCAATACCGTCCATCCCAGGCATCATATGATCCATAAAAATAATATCATACCGGACGGAGCGTACCAATTCAATCGCCTCCGGCCCGCTCCCCGCCTCGGTCAAATCAAAAGCATAATTTTTCAGGAAGCCTCTGGCCACTTTGCGGTTGATCACATTATCATCCACAATAAGCACTTTTACGCCAGGCGCAGTAAAAATATCCGTCATTTTCCGTTCTGACTGCGGAATCTCCGGCATCTCCGAAACCGGGCGCACATCGACAATCTTCTGAGGAATCATGATCGTAACCGTCGTCCCTTTGCCATAGGTGCTTTCTACCCCAATGGTGCCACCCATCAGTTCTACCAGCTGTTTCACAATGGCGAGCCCCAAACCGGTACCTTCCGCGCTCCGGTTCCTTTTGGAATCCACTTGCCGGAAATCTTCAAAAATCTTGCCAAGATCTTTTTCCTGAATGCCGCAGCCGGTATCCTCCACATGGAAAATAAGCATTTCCTCGTCCGTATCCCTTCCGGGTTTCCCTGTTATATATACGCGCACATATCCCTTTTTCGTAAACTTTATGGCATTGTTGATGATATTGATCAGAATCTGCTTGATTCTGCCATCATCGCCTTTGTAACGGCAGGGAATCGTTTCGTCACATTCATATTTCAGGATCAGCCCCCGCTGGGAAGCAGCCATATCCATCATTCCTATAATTTCATCCGCCATAACCTTTATGTAATAGTCTACATACACCAGCTCCATTTTGCCCGCTTCTACTTTGGACAAATCCAAAATATCATTGATAATGGCCAGCAGACTTTTTGCCGCGGACTGCACATCCTTGGCATGGGCATAGATTTCAGTGTCTCCGCATTCCTCCATGATAATATCATTCAACCCGATGATAGCATTCATCGGAGTCCGTATCTCATGGGACATATTGGCAAGGAATTCGCTTTTCGCGATACTCGCCTTCTCCGCCTGATGCCTCACCCTCTTGATTTCATTAATATAAGTCTCCGTATCTGTCATATCCAAAATCAAAATAACGCAGCCCTGTATCTTGCCGCTTTCATCTACGATTCGCTTGTTATGGCTTTCGTAATGCTGCTCATCAATCGAAAAACTTTGGGGGGTATCCTCATTTAACATTTCCTCCCGGAAATCTTCCACTACCCGGATATTCTCTCCCAGCCTATGGGCCGGCAGACGGGTAAAAATCTTCGCGGCCGCACTGTTATAGCTGACTAACCGGTCATGATCGTCCAGCACAATCACTCCGTCGCCCAGGCTCTCCAGAACTTTTGCTGCCGCCAAATGGCGGAAATCATAATTACGGCGGCTCCAGACCACAATAACCACCAAAGCCATAGATATAGTCACCGTCACCGGCGTAAAATCAAATACTTCTACAAATTTACAAACATAAGCTGCCAGCACAATAACAGGCACGGTAGAAATTCCGAGAATCGTCCAATACTGACGATTGACCTGCTGGTCTGAACGCTCTCGGATGGCTCTTATCAACGTGCATATGCAAAGAGTATAGGGAATAATAATACGGCTGAACATAAAAAATATATACAGAGGGCCATAGGTAATGCTGACATGGTGAAATCCATTCGCATCTGCCACCCATTGAACTTCCTTATAGAAAAGGCCATACCAGTTAAAAAATACGGAAGGCAGGGCAAAGAAACTGATAGCGCTGAGAACTCTTAATAACTTTTTCGGCGGAACAATATAACAATAAATATAAATAAACCAGCAATAGCAAAGCGGCACAAAAGCGGAACCTACATTTTCCACTATCACCGCCGTCATAGCCGCTTCAACCGTCTGCGCCGTCAACTCCAATAAATAACCCACATTCTGTACCACCGAACCGCACAGAATGAGGATCAACAACTTCTGTTCTTTAGCTCCATCCCCATTCAGCAGAAGGAACAAAGCTACCATAGTCAGGCATATACCAAAACATTCCAATCCAATGACGAAATCTACCATATTACCTCTCCACCTGTTTGCGCCTTTATCAGCCGGCATAACAACTTTTTATTTATTTTTGCAGACAGTAAGCCAAGATGCCATGCTCCGATGAACATATGACAAATGCCTCCTGATATTTCATACTAAAAATACAATATTACAATTTTTCCGCAGTGTCAAGAAATAGCTATAATAGCCTTATAGCGCTGGTTTTATGCAATAAATAAAAGATAACATTTGGGGGGATTATGCAAGAACACTCGTCATTGAAAATGGCGTAGTATGCAATGAAATTGATGGAATAAAAAAAGAGGAATGGCAGCTTAATAAAATGCATGCAAAAAGCGGGTGATGGGAATCGAACCCACGTGTCCAGCTTGGAAGGCTGGTGTTCTACCATTGAACTACACCCGCAAAAAATATTCTAACTGTCAGCAAATGTATAAAAGCATTTACCAACAGTTAGGATATTACCATATTTCTTTCCATAATGCAAGACCTAATTTAAAATTTAGGATCTTAGCCTGTGTCCTTTATATCTGGATTGCATATATAAAAAGACAATGTGCCTTTGGTGCAGCTGTAGCAGGAATAATTCCCATGTTCGCCATGGCACAGACCTTTTTAAATCTCGTACGCCCCCCAACGTTATTAGTTTTGAGATATTTGTCTGAGAGATGTTATTTGATACCGACTTTTTGCATGAGGGCTTCCTGTAGAACTTGTGAAAAGTTAATGCCGAGTGCCGATGCTTCTTCGTTTAACCATTCCGGAATGCTGAGGGTCTTTTTCACGGCTTTTGAATTCGTACGTTTTTTGTATGCGAGCATGTCAAATTCGATAACCACACAAAATTCATCGTCAGAAACCGTGAATTTGCAAGGTTCGGAAGGGGCGGGGATTTCCTGCTTTTCTTCTTCTCGACTGGCAAGCGCAAGGCCTAGAGCTTCAACGGCCATTTCATAAGACTGCTGCATATCGTCGCCCTGAGTCATGCATTCGGGGATATCGGGGAATGTAATCCAAAAACCTCCCTCTTCTGCTTTGTGAAAAATGGCGGGATAAAATAACTTTTGCATATAGTGTACCTCCTGTATAGGATGCCGGACTATTTCAACCCGGCTTGTTTGAATATTGCCTGCTCTATTCCCTTTTTCAAGTCTTTGGAGTGATAAGGAACAATAACTGTTTTTCCTGTAACAGAATTTCTCATTTTCATGTGCGAACCGTTCTGGCCGACTGTTTCAAAATTGTTTTCTTTCAGGAATTTAATCATTTCCTTTGGAGTCATTGGCATCTTTAGTATCTCCTTTCCTTATCTAATAATACGATAACACGTAATAATACGTATGTCAATAAAGAGCACGTAGAAATAAATAGGGAATAAAAAGTCCCAGAGTTGACGCTCTGGGGCTTCCCGCTGCACTTCTTCAGCCGCTTTTTCTTCTTCTAATCTTTTCTGCGTCGCTTCTTTTAAAGCCTGTTCTTCGGCGGCACGCTGCCGCTCCGCTTCTTCGCGGGCAGCAATGTCTACAACATGAATGGATATAATGTCGCTGGTAACGTCGCCGGATTTTACATAAATATTGAATGAGCCTTCCAGTGAACCGGTGATAATACCGGATTCAGAAAATGTCAGGGCTCCGCCGTCTGATATGTATTCGAGGGAACCGGCATCTGCATTTTCCGGAAGAACGGTAATATTTACAGGTATTTCTGTATTGACGTCGTATTCTTCCTGATAGCCGGGGATCGACAACACGATATCCTCCGGCTCAATGACTTTGTCCATTGTAATCCCGAAACCGATAAGACCGGCCACCAATGCCAGTGCCGATGCTCCTGCATATTTAAAACGTTTTTTAGAGGGGCGCTTTCGGATCATGCAGATGACAGCCCATGCCATGAAAAAAGGAATCCCTAAGAAGCTAATAATTGTTAGCAAAAGAAATATATTGTTCATATGTTTTTCCTTTCTTATGTATTCATATTATTCTGATTGGTATATAATGAACTTTCCACATAAACAATATAATATATGAAAGTTTTCTCTACAATGTAATATCATTTATTTTTCGTAATCTGTAATTAGCCTGGTTAAGAACAAATCGTTTCCAAAAAGAAAATGGCTACAACCCGCATAATTACTGGAGCTGTAGCCGCTTTTTACTTTCACAAGTGTTAAGTTCGAAATACTACTATATTTCTTTCCATAATGCAAGACCTAATTTAAAATTTAGCCTTGTCCTCTTTCTGAACCATACGGTTCGCGATATGCTCTTCCATCTGTTCTTTGGGTACTCCTAACGCAACCGATAATTCGGAATACAAATTATCTTCTGCCATCCGAAGGTATTTTTCATCCATTGCTGTCGTTTTTTTCCCCTGGGCAATCCTTTCCTGCTTGCGCAAGTATAACGTTTTAATAATCCTTATCCAATCCCTGCATTCGCAGCTGCGCATCGTCTCCTTGTATTTTTCTTCGCGGAGTTTATCGTTGCCCACCCACAGTTCTTCGATGTCCCTAATATTGTCGATCAGAATATCTGCCTCTTCTTTTGTCAAAACCGCACGCATAACCGTCTTGTTACCTTCTACCGGCGTGAATATTTTGCTGTCCCTGTGATGTCTTGGACTCAAAATATAGTAGAGCTTATTTTTTGCCGCCCCCTTCATGTCCAAAGTCGTTATATCCCTTACTTCACATACGCCTGCGTTTCCATACACAATAAATTCACCTTTCTCAAACATTTTATCCCTTCTTTTTCTTTTCCCAAACCAAACCGATAAGTATCCTTCTAAATATTATTTTACCCTAAAAAATGGGCTTATGCTAATCATTTTTAATTTTTTCTTAATTTTTGTTGGTTTTTACAGATAATAAAGGCTTTTGTTTGTGTATTTTTCAAAATCTACGCCGAATCGTTCCGTTAATGGACTTCCACCCATCCCTCCATGCTGTCAAAACTGAATTTCATAACAATCGTTGCTCCGCTTTCGATCTTTCCGGAAAGATCAATATCCACGGACGCTACCACCTTGCCCGAATCCTCTATCGCTTCCAAATGCCAGAGCGTTTCCTCCTCCGTCATATAAAGGTTTAAAATATTCAACGTCTGAAATCCGCCCATGCAGTCCATATCCTTTAATAAGTTTTCTCCCTTATCTTCATCGGAAGCTTTATATAAATATAAACTGTAAATCTCAACTCCGGTATTATTTTCAATCGTTATAGGCACTTCCCATATTTTCTCTTCCGTTTCCCCGCTTTTCATTCCCTGCATGGTTTCCAGCATTTCATCATATTTCACTTTATAGCCATTCATTTCATCTGCGACCGCATCTAATTCCGCATTCGTCATTCCCTGCGTATCCCTTTGCCCGATATCTTCTATCTTTTCTGCCATCGCATCCAATTCCTCATGAAGGGAATCGTCTTCCAGACTTGCATATTCTTCCACTACTTCATTATGAAGATTCACCAGATCCGCATATATCCCCTGTACCTTTGCTATTTTTTCCCCGGACGGGCTGCCGCAGGCAGAAGCCGCCATCATCGCCAGGCAGATCAATACCACTTTTCCTTTGTTTCTGATTCTCGTTTTGTCCATATTCCCTGTTGTTAGCCCTTTCTCCACATCATCCTGTATTCCTGCTGTCCCGTGCTGCCGTCCAGCCGCTTCTCATCTGTTCGAAAACCTTCCCTCATATAAAAATTAAGAGCCTTTTCATTTTCGGCATATACATGCAGCGATAATTTTTCATATTTTCCTTTGCAAAAATTCAGCAGACTTCTTCCTATTCCTTTGGAACGCATCTCCTTCTTTACAAAAATCCCCTGAATATATCCATTTTCCAGCCCTGCGAATCCCTCTATTCCTTCATCGTCCTCGTATATATAAATTTCCGAATCCGATAGCTGGCGTTTTACTTCCTCATAATTCCCCTTCCAATATTCTTCCGGCACAAAACCATGGGCATCCAGATTTCCTTCCAGCCATATGCCGGCTGCTTTCTCTTCATCCCCGGCTTTCATTTTTCGTACCATGACAAACTCTTTAGCTCCCTTTGGCAAGACAGAAGTACAATCCAGATATAGTCTGCTATGATGGGCTTCCTTTTCATCATATGAATAGCCCAATTCCCGGCCCACCTTCCTTGCCGTTTCATCGAACAAGCCGCACATCTCGAAAACCGACTGCCATATGGCCTCTTCTTCTGCCGGAGGATAGGTCTTCATCAGCCTTTCATAGCAATCCTCCGCCAAATATCTGTGTAAGTATTTCCCGAACTTCCCCACGCTGCATGCAAAATCCCTCTCGGTTCCCACATTCCAGGCAAGCATTTTCACAAGTTCTGGCCGCCCATGCATATTCAGCATGTCCATGACATAGGGAATTTCACCCCTCCACAACCCTTTTCCGATGCTGTTTAAAATCCACCAGAATTCATTACAGCAATGCAAATAGTCCTCTTCCTCCGGCCGCTTCACCCAATGATCCTCATCTGTTGACTGGGGAATCTCCGGCAAAACCATATCCTTATCCATCAATATCCTGCATAATCTGTCGTGCGCAATATCCCTCAAGGCAAACTCCGGCGTTACCACATGCAAATCCAGCCTGTTCCCGTCCGCAAGCTGCATCAGATATCCATAGCACTGCCCGATATCCGTCCCCGGCTCCGGCCTGTCGTCCGGATACTGCATATACAAGCGTCTGCCAAACACATCGATCCACTCTCTGTCTTCCCGGAAAGATCCCGTTTCGCGCACGATGTACACGATATCATAATCCTGGAAGACATCTTTTGGGGCATTCGGATTGGTTCTCGAGCCTGTCATATACACGCCCCGGATACGCTCGTCCTTTTCGGCAACTCCCAATATCAAATCCATCATTTCTTTTTCATTTCTCACAGGCATTCCTCCCCGCCCCAGCTGCTTTTCCGTTTTACGGATTCTACTTCCATGATTATAGCAGGAAAACATAAGATTGAAAAATGTATTTTATGTACTTTTTTTAATACCCGGAAAAAACTTGTGCAAAAAGTGTTTTCATCCGTCCTAAAATCTGATACATTCATACTATAACTTGAAGGAGGTTAAAAATGAGGTATTTCTTTAACGGTAAAATCGAAAAACTAAATGATATTTATTCTATCCATATTCCTTTTAATGTTTGGGAAGTCTGCAAACAGCGCGATGTGATTCAGGCGGCGATCATATTTGATAATAAAATCATCGATTGTGAATTGCTTCCAGAAGACAAAGCGGGCAATTACAAGATCCACCTCCAAAGCGAGTCTTTGGTTCATGCGGATATTACAAGAACACATAAAATCCTTTTACACATATCCGGCAGCATTATCCAGATGAACCAGAACAGCCCTTACAGCTTTGACAACCCCATTCGCAAAATCGACAGCATGGAAGTGATCATCCAGCCGGAAGACGGCCTCTGCGGCCAAACTTGTGTCGCCATGCTGGCCGGAATCACTATTGCAGAAGTCGTCAGCGTAATGGACTGCCGCGAATGGCAGGCAACGATGGGCAGAGTCATTTCCGCCCTGAATTATTACGGCATCGACCATTCCGACATTATCATCTATACGGAAGGCCAAGAAGCGACGCTCCCCAAATGCTGTATTATGATGGAAAGAATGGGACGGTACTGCCACTATCTCGTACATTATGACGGCAAATTCTATGATTCCAACCTTGGCGTAATCAGCCACTATGATATGAGCAAACTGCTGGGATATCTGGAAGTCAAAGTAGAATAGCTATCAGCTCTTTTTTATGAATTCTGTTCCGCACTGCGGACACTTTACCGCAATTTTTCCTTTTCCACGCGGTATTCTGATCTTCTGTCTGCACTGTGGACATTTATAGATATGATGCGTCTTTCTTTGGCGCATCATATTTTTTTGTCTGCCGATCCATCCTCTGATTTTTGCCGTATGTTTTATAAACGCCTGGTTTTCCGCATACCGTTTCGTATAATTCTTAGAAAACATTCTGAAATATGCATATGCGAGAAAAGCCAGCGCCCCCCAATATGCAATCCTCCAGCGCACAAAAAGCGACAATACCATGAGCGCCAGCGCTCCTCCCAGCAAAAACCTGTTTAACAGATCCGGCCCATATGCCCCATACCTTCCCTGCATAAACCGTATCAATTTTTCTTTCACAATATATAACCATGCCTTTCTGTCATCCGATACTGCAGTACGGATTTTATTTCCGCCGGCAGCGCTACGTACACGCCCCTGACTTTCTTATATTGTAAATCTTATCCGTTAAAATGCAATAAAACCATTCACAAAAATCCATTAAAAAACGCTAAAGTCTGCCTACCGCAGCATAATATCCCCTAATCCCATAGCATATGCGATACCATACAGCAGCAGGATATGAACCGGATAAAAAATATAGAAGAACCATTTCAGGTTCCATCCTCTTTTTCCATTGTACTTATGAATCGGAAGTAATACAAAAAAGGCAGTCACTTCATTTAATGACATCATTGCCAGAACTGTACATCCAACGCCCGCCTCCAGCACTCTGTTTTTGCGGAATAAATACATCGCCGCAATCGTCAGCACTCCCATGCCGCTGTAATCTGTCATCAGCCAGTTGGCCGCATACATTCCCGCCGCCAACACGAGAAAATCAAAAATGATCAAAAGAGGTTTTCCCCACTGCATTTTTTCCTCCGCAAAGCGGAAACCGCTCAACACCAGCAGACCGATAAACAACGTAAAAAATACGTTTTGGTACTGCCAATAAAATGCTTTTCCCATAAAGCCAAGGTCAAAAGGTATCTCCGATATGAGCGCAAACAAAAACAGCCTCATTGCATATTTTTTCACATTCCGCGTATAACAGAAGCCTTCTATCAACAAAAAACAGAAAATAGGAAAACCAAGCCTTCCGATCAGCCGCATGACGGCATAAACAATATACAAGTTCACTGTGTCCATCGAAAATCCCTGCACATACAACATTCTTTCCAAAATAACAGCCGCCGCATGATCGATAAACATCGTAATAATCGCTATCATCTTCAGCGAGCTTCCCGTCATCCCGTTTTTCTTTTCCATTACTTCCGTCATATTCTCCATGCCCTTACCCTTTGCTATCCTCCGATTCCGCCTCTTGTTTCCGCTTCTTATTGTACCATGATTCCTGTGTTCCCACAATATTACTATTTCTTTGGGGTATTGCATGAATTCATTCCAGCATCAAAAGAACGATGTTATTGCATGAAATAAGATGCAGATCGTGCTGCCCAGTATGGCGGGAATCAGGAAGGCCAAAGCCGTCCATTTTATGCTCCCTGTCTCTTTACGGATTGTCAGGCATGTCGTCGCGCAGGGCCAATGTACCAGCGTAAAAAGCATGACGCTTACCGCTGTTTTCCAAGTCCACCCGTTCGCAATCAGCAACTGTTTTAAGACATTTATGTCACCTATTTCCGACAAACTTGCCTGGGACAGATACGCCATAATGATAATCGGCATAACGATTTCATTTGCGGGCAGCCCTAAAATAAACGCCAATAAGATCACCCCGTCCATTCCCATGAGTTTCGCCGGAATATCGAGTACGCCGGCAAAATATGACAGCAACGTCATATCATTGATTTTCCAATTCGCCATCACCCAAAGAAGAATTCCCGCCGGAGCCGCCGTCAAAACCGCCCGCCCGAGTACGAACATCGTCCTGTCCAAAACCGAGCGGATAATCACCCTTCCTATTTGCGGCCTCCGGTAAGGCGGCATTTCCAATGCAAAAAAGGAAGGCGTCCCCTTCAGAAATGTAACGGACAAAAACCAGGAAGCTAAAAATGTCAATCCTACCCCTAGCAGAATCACTCCTGTCAGCATTAGCGCCGCCCCAAAGGAACCGCCAAGCCTTTCTCCCGCAAAAAACATCGCAATAATGGCGATCAAAACCGGAAACCTGCCATTACAAGGAACAAAGCTATTGGTAATAATCGCAATCAGCCGTTCCCTCGGAGAATCAATAATGCGGCATCCGACCACTCCCGCGGCATTACATCCAAATCCCATGCACATCGTCAACGCCTGTTTCCCGCATGCATTGCATTTTTGAAAGCACCGGTCCAGGTTAAATGCCACCCTCGGCAGATAACCGGAATCTTCCAATACCGTGAATAGCGGAAAAAAAATAGCCATCGGCGGCAGCATGACGGACACCACCCACGTCAGCACCCGGTACAATCCATACACAAGCATTTCCCTTACTCTTTCCGGCACACCGAGCCGGCAAAACCCGTTCATAAGTTTTCCCTCCAAAGAAGAAAAAAAGGCATGTAAAGCCTCCGAAGGATAATTCGCCCCCACGATTGTCAGCCAGAAAACAGCAAAAAGCAAAAACAGCATAACCGGAATGCCCGTTATCTTTCCCGTAAAAAACCTGTCCTTTCTTCTGTCACCCGCCGCATATTTTTCGTCTTCATACTCCACGATTCCCCTGCATATCTCCTCCGGCGTTTTCAGGCTGCCACTGGGTTTTCTCCTTCCATACGCTCCTTTTTCCCTTTCCGAATTCCCTCCCGCCAACTTTTTTATTGCCCCGTATAATTCTTCTATTCCGCTCCCGTTTCTCGCCGCCGTGCCGACCACCGGAATGCCCAGCCGGTTTTCCAACTCCTTCAGATCGATTCTTATATGCTTCTTTTCTGCCTCATCCATCAAATTCACACATACGACTACCTGCCCCGTCTGTCTCAAAACCTGAAGTACCAGCCGCATATTACGTTCCAGGCACAAAGCGTCGCATACTATTACCGCCACATCATATTCCCCGGAACGTAAAAAATCGCCGGCCACCTCCTCTTCTGCCGAATGAGCATCCAAAGAATAACAGCCCGGGATATCCACCAGGACATATCCCTGCCCTTCATAAAACGCATACCCCTGGACGCCCGCCACCGTTTTTCCGGCCCAGTTTCCGGTATGCTGCCGGAGCCCTGTCATCGCGTTAAACACCGTACTCTTACCCACATTCGGATTACCCGCCAGCGCCGCCACGATATCGTCTTCCCTTTTCTTATGTATCTCCAGTCCAACATCCAATGCACCCAGTCCTACCGAAGATTTACTTAACCCCATTTTCCATCCCGCTTTCGATTTCTACTTGAATCCTCCCCGCTTCCCCCCGCCGGATCGCAACCAACGCTCCCATAACATAATACGCCGCCGGATCGCCCCACGGACTTTGATAAGCGCATTCCACCGTCCTTCCCCGCTGAAACCCCATATCCTCCAGCTTTCGCCCTATCCTTTCTTCCAGCAGCATTTCCTTGATCCACCCCTTTTCTCCGGGCTTTAACCGATCCAGGCTCACCGTCTTTCTTCCCATTTCTTCCATATGCCGCCTCCTTTTCCCATCAGGCATACCCGTTCCCCTTATAGTAACTTATGCCAGGAAAAAGATATTGCTCTTATCATACGAAGTTTTTCTCCTCCTGCAGGAAAGACTTTTAGCCATTTTCTCACGGAAATCATTTTTTCTAAGGGCCATGCCGGAGGAAGTGAAACGGAGCCGGGGCGGCTGGAAACGGGGCTGTCAGGGGTTCGGTTTTCTGCTGTTGCGCACAATCAGGAATTTTACTTATGAAATGGACGATAACCAGGGAAAAATTGCCACGGAGGGCAATTTTAGGAAGCATAGGCATGGATGCCGTTGCTTCCGGCTCGTCCGGTTGGATACCATATACCCATTTCATTAGTGAAATCTGATTGGAAGCTCAGGCAGAAAACCGAACCCCTGACAGCCCCGTTTCCAGCCGCCCCGACTCCGTTTCGCTTCCTCCGGCATGGCCCTTAGAAACTTTCTACATTATATTTCGTCTACACCATATTCCTGATCCAAACCGTCATATCATTCACGCCCCTGTTTGCCCAGGCAAAATAAGGTATTGCGGTAAACTCCGCCTCCTTCCACTCTTCTTTGTCCTTCCTGACAGGCCGGTATGGCACATCCTTCCATCCCGCCTCTTCCCTCGCCATCCCCTTTCCCTTGATAAACACAAGGGGATAGCCGAGAACCTCCTTCCTTTCCAGCCAAAACTCTTCTTCTCTCATCCCAAGAGTCAAGTCAAAAATCGGCGCCTCATTATCCTGCCCTTCCAGGCAGTAAACCAGCGGCCCCCGCATCAGGGCAATCTTTCCCGCATCCTCTACGATACGCGGATTTCCTTCCATCTTTACCACATCCATTGGGAATAGCAGCTCAATCCTATCTCCCGTCTTCCATTTTCTTTCTATACAGGCATAGCCACTTTTCAACTCCATCCGCTCCGGCTCTTCGCCGTTTACCTTTATTTCCGCTTTCCCAGAACACCAGCCCGGAATCCGTACCGCAGCAACCATATCCACAGTTTCCTCTGTTTCGAAAAGGATCGTCACGCTTTCATCCCATGGATAATCCGTTTTCTGGCGGATTTTTACCACATGCCCGTCCACACCCGCTTCCGCTTCGCTGTCGCCATAATGGTGAATATACAGTTTTCCCTTTGCCACCGAATAAAAATACTGTCCCAGAGCCGCTATGAAACGGTAAATATTGGGCGGACAGCAGGAACATTCGAAAATCTCCTGCCTTTCATAAGGCGGCAGCAAAGGCAGGGCATGAATGCCGGCAAAAAAATCTTTCACGCGGGGGCGGCATTGCAGGGCATTGTCATAATAAAATGCCCTGCCGTTCATGGCCAGCCCTGCCAAAGCGCCGTTATACATCTGCCGTTCCACCATATCCATATACTTTCCGTCCGGCTCTATCCGAAACATCCTCTTTGAAAAATTCGCCATAGCCACCGAGGCGCACGTCTCCGCATAAGCATAATCGTTAGGAAGCACATAATCCGTACCGATCGCCTCCCCGTACCGCTCCGCGCTGACACCTCCCGTAATATACATTTTGTGCATTACGCTGTCGTCCCACAGACGGCGGCAGGCTTCATAAAGCTCCTCATCCCCGCATTCCCTCGCAATGTCGGCCATAGCGCTGTAAAAATACATGGCTCTTACCGCATGGCCCGCCGCTGCCGGCAGCTCTCTCGCCGGCGCGTCGTCCTGGGCATACGTGTCATTATAAAGCAACTGATTCGCTTTCGGCGGGTCCGCTGGAAAGGTTCCGTTTTTTACGGAAAAAACCCTCTCCTCCGCCTTCCGTCCGCGCGCATCCACAAAATATCCAGCCAATTCCAAATACCGTTTCTCCCCGGTCGCTTCCCAAAGCCGCACCAGAGCCAGTTCTAATTCCTGATGCCCCGGCGTCCAAAACCAGGCGTCCTTATCGATAAAAAATCTTTTTTCGATATGATCCGCAAATTTTTTCATCATGTTCAGAAAACGGTCGTCCCCGGTGGAATCATAGTGCGCCACAGCCGCCTCGATCAGATGCCCTGCCGTATACAACTCGTGATTCGTCCTATCCGTAAAACATTGTTCCGGTTCCAGCGTCAGAAACGCGGAATTGAAATACCCTTCTTCCGTCTGTCCCCGCTCTATATCGTCGATCACCGCCTCCAGCCGGTTCCTCAGCATTTCATTTTCCTGAAAATATAGAAGATAAGCGCTCCCCTCCATCCATTTCGCAATGTCGGAATCCCAGAATACATGTGGCTTGTTAGGCATCCCCTCTTTCCACTGCAGCTTCATCGCGTCTATTCTTCCCGTTTCTTTAAATCTGTCGTAAATCGCTTCGGATGTCTGCGTATTTACCGTCTCCTGCCATTTCTTCCAAAAACCCCCTGTCATTCGGATGTCCGTCCAGGGTATAAAACGATTGTTCTCCATAATTTTGTCCTTCCAACCGGGCGGCGCTGTCCGCGGCCGCGTTAATTCATGCTGTTTAATTCATCCAGGTAAGGCTGTACCAAAGGCATCTTGCTCTCTACCCATTTCCTCCAGTTTTCTTCGAGATCCCCGTCCTGGACGATCAGGTTCGCATACTCTTCTCCATATTCGAACTGTACCTGATCCTTTGCTTTGGAAACATAAAATATCTGATCCCAGTCGATATCGGAATACACGCCCTCTCCATACGAAAGCTTAAGCTCTGCCAATTCCGTCATCCGATCCCGGTAACTGTCTTTGATTGCCGGATTGATTACTGCAAAATCATCTTCTAAAATATAAATAGACTCTATTCTCACACCGTATTTATCCAATACGCTCGTATCTTCCGGGAGGATGCTGACCGCTTTTCCATCCTGATATTCCCAATCCGTTCCTTCAAACCCCATGTTACAGATGATCTGGCCTTCCTCCGTACAGGTGAAATCGATCATATCCATCATTCTTTCAAAATTTTCTTCCGTAATATCCGGGGAGAAAATCAAACTGCTCCAGTAATTAGCGCCCAGAATGATATTATGGTACTTATTATCATTCCCCAATACGATAGCTTCATGAATCACATCATCGCTGTCAATGCCAAGATTATTCCGCATTTCCGTATCCGCCGTCTGCCTGAAGTCCGCCACGCCGCCCATATGGTACAACGCCGCCGTTCCATTGATGTAAAACTTCTCCTTGTCATCGTCATTCATCAGATAAAATTCCGGATCCATCAGGCCTTCCCTATACGCCTGTTGATATACTTTCAGCGCTTCCAGCGTTTCTTTCTCGCCGGGCCCCCAATGATACACTCCGTCTTCCCCTTTATAAAAAGCGGTTTCTATTCTCGAATGATCGCTCTGCGCGCTCACAAAGCAAGTCATCGCATTTGCCGGATCGTAACAGATGGGAATCAGACTGCTTCCAAGGTTTCCCGGATCTTTTTCCTTTACCAGCCTTGCATATTCCAACGTTTCTTCCATCGTATATGCATCCTTCAGCTCAAACCCAACCTCCTGCGCCCAGTCTTTGCGGATTCCGATAACTCCGATCTGGTTCACAATAGGATCCGTCTGTGCATGATATACAAAAATAGGACGCAGCATCACATAAGTTCCCCCAAACCGTTCTTCCAGTTCCACGTTCAGAGGGCTTGCTTCATATGCCATCGCCGCATTGGGCCACCTTTCCTTCCAGTCATCCGGGAAGCGGTAAAGCAGACCCTGGTTCACATAATTTTCTGCATCCGTATAATTATAATCCCATATGGATACATCCGGCAGATCCCCCGAGTTGATCCACACACGCAGTTTTTCCTGCCAGGAACCCCATTCCACGTAATTGTAATCCCATTGAATGTTAAACTTATCCATAAAATACTGATGATAATCGTTCTTCCATTCCTCTTCCGTCACATTGTCCAAAACCGCGATGGAAATATTCCTTGTTTCCTCATATTGACTTTCTTCATTTTTATTTTCCGCCGGTTCCCCTTCTTCTGAAGAAGCCTGATTTTCCTGCGCAGTTTCCCCTCCTGCACCGCTCTCATTCCCCGCCGTGTTCCCGCATGCCGCCAGCGACAGCGCCGTCGCGCCCGCTAAAATGAGCGCCAATAACTTCTTGTTCCATTTTGTCATACTTTTTTCCTCCATTTCAGTACTTTGCTGTTTTTACATTTTTACCGCCCCTACCATAATTCCTTTTGTAAAGTGTTTTTGCAGAAGCGGGTAAAAGCACATGATCGGGATCATGCTTAAGAATACGGCTGCCATTTTTATTCCGTCGTCAAACCGGGGGCCGCCCATGGCCGCTATGCTTCCTGTGGCCGAAGTGCTGATCTCTGTTTCCTGTATGATGCTGCGAAGCACATTCTGCAGCGGAAGCATATTCGCCTTTCTTAGAAAAATCATGGCATCATACCATTCATTCCATATGGATACGCCGTAAAATAAAGCTACGGTAGCCATCATAGGCTTTGACAGCGGCAAAACGATGCTGCCAAGTATTCTCCACTCGCTGGCTCCGTCCAGGCGGGCGGACTCCATCAGAGAATCAGGAATCGTATCAAAATAATTCATCATCAGAATCATGTTAAATACGCTGAAGCAAGTGGAAAATGTCACTGCCCACAGCGTTCCCGTCAGCTTCAGCTGTTTCATTACCAGATACATTGGCACAATACCGCCGTTAAAAATCATGGTAAAAACCACAAGCCCGATGATAACCTTCCGGCCGGGGAAATTTTTCCTGCTCAGCCCATAAGCCATCGTCGTTGTCAGGAACATGCTCAAAGGAAGGCCCATCAATAAGAGTTTGCCCGTATTTATATACCCCCGCCATATTTTGCTGTCGCCGAATAAATACCGATAGGATTCTAAGGTGGGATTTCGGGGAAACAGCATCAGCGGATGATCCGCATACTCTTTCTGCGTTGCAAAAGAAACGACGAGGACATTCCAAAACGGTATGATAATAGCTGCCGCGCCTACGGTCAGTATAAAAGCGATCAACAGATCCATTCCCGTAATTTTTCTTTTCTTTTTCAATTTGTCTTCCTCCTTTCCCCAAATAATCCGCTGCCGCCAAAACGCCGCGCCCCAAAATCCGCTATGAGCAGCAAGGACATGTTAATGACGGACCGGAACAGGCTGACCGCCGTGGAAAACGAAAAATCCGTAGCGCTCTGAAAGGTAATCCTGTAAATGTACACATCTAACACCTCCGACACATCTTTTGTCGCCGCGTTCGCCAGATTGAATATCTGGTCAAATCCTGCCGTCATTAAGTTCCCCGCCGCCAGAATAAACATAACCACTATCGTAGGCATAATATTCGGAAGAGTAATTCTTCCTATCATCTGAAGCCTGGACGCACCGTCAATCTGTGCCGCTTCGTATTGCTCCTGGTCGATTGCCGTAATTGCCGCAATATAAATGATCGCGCTCCAGCCGGACGTCTTCCATATCTCGCTGATATAGAGCATCGGCACAAACCACCCTTCCGATCCAAGGAAACTCACCGGGCCAACGCCCAAATATCCCAAAACAGCATTTACGACCCCTTTCATGGAAAGAACGTTAATTATGATCCCCGACGTAATGATCCATGAGAGAAAATTAGGAAAAGTAAAGATAGTTTGTAATACCTTGCCATACTTCTTCATCCTCATTTCATTGAACATCAGGGCTAAAACCACCGGCACGGGAAACGTCACCAGAAGCTTTCCTATGTTAATTCCAAGAGTTCTCCACACTGCGCGCGCAAAGGATGGATCTCTGAACAAATAGTGAAAGTTCTCCATTCCGGCCCAGGGGCTTTTCCATATGCCCAGCCGGGCATTAAAAGACTTAAATGCTAGGCTCAATCCCCCCATGGGCATATAAGCGAAAACAAACATCCATAAAAGCCCCGGCAAAAGCAGTATGTATATTGCACGGTTTTTCCATATTTCCTTCCCCAACCGCTTCATCGCATTCCTCCTTTCCTTTATATAGAAACGTTTTCATACGGAGGTATCCACGCAATGACAACCCGGCAATTACAAGATCTGATCGAAAAAATGTCCACGGATGAGAAGCTGGCACAAATTACCCAGCTCAATCCCGTTTGTTTTGGTTTTCCCTATATTACGCCTCTCACCGGGCCTGATCCCGGTCTGCGCATAGACCGGAACCTTGCGTCTTCCATCGGCAGCGTCCTGAACTGCGACAATGCTTCCGATGCAGCCGCCATGCAAAAAGCCCATTTGCAGGAGGATCCTCACAGTATTCCCCTGCTTTTTATGGCAGATATTATTCACGGATTTAAAACGATCTTTCCCATTCCCTTAGCGATGGGATGCAGCTTTTCACCTTCTAATATAGAAGAAGCCTCCCGCATTGCCGCTCTGGAAAGTTCGGTTTCCGGCATTCATGTCACATTTTCTCCCATGGGCGACCTCGTCCGCGATCCAAGATGGAGCCGCGTCATGGAATCTTTTGGGGAAGACCCGTTATTGAACAGCATGCTCTGCGCCGCCTCCGTACGCGGTTATCAAGGCGCCGACGTCCGCCAGCCGTATCATATAGCTTCCTGCATCAAACATTTCGCCGCCTATGGAGCGCCCGAAGGAGGACGGGAATACAATACGGTGGACATGTCCCGCGGCATTCTGCGTGATGAATGGGATTTCCAGGGCGCTGTTATCTCCGACTTTAATTCTGTCGGCGAACTGATCGCACATGGTGTTGCAAAGGATGGAAAAGAAGCGGCAGAAAAAGCCATTTCCGCCGGACTGGACATCGAAATGATGTCCACCCATTATATGGAAAACCTGAACATTTCCCTTCAGGAAGGAACCATTACAGAGCAAATGCCCGACGACGCCGTCCTCCGTATACTTTCTTTAAAAAACAAACTGGGCCTGTTCGAACATCCCTATAAAGATGCCAGCCCGGAGGCCGAGAAAAAATACCACTTATGCCCGGAGCATCGCGCAGCCGCCAGGAGAATCGCAGGGGAATCCATCGTACTTTTAAAAAACGAAGGAATCCTCCCCCTCGATACAAACAGCCTCCTTGGACTTACCGGCCCCTTTTCCCGTTCTCCCCACGTGCTGGGAGGATGGTCCGCCGGAAATACCGAAGGCGTTTCTTTATACGAAGGACTATGCGGTAAAATCCCGTCTTCCCATATCAAAATCAACGAATGGGGAGAAGCGGGCAGCGCCCTGGAAGGAAATTCTGACACCGATGTCATTCCCGAAGATCTTATCGCCTCCTTCCGGGACTGCCCGATCGTCATAGCAGCCGTAGGAGAAAATCAGATTGATACCGGCGAAGGGGCAAGCAAAACGGTTCTGCGCTTATCCCCTCATCAAGAGCAGCTTTTACAAGTCTTGTCCGAAGCGGGCAAAAAAGTAATCGCGGTCATTTTCAGCGGAAGGCCCCTGGAAATATTTCCCGTTCTTCCTTACTGCGACGCTGTCATACAAGCATGGTTTCCCGGCACCGAAGCAGGAAACGCCCTTGCGGATATCTTGTTCGGCGATGTCAATCCTTCAGCGCGGCTTTCCATGAGTTTCCCTTATACAGTGGGCCAAATCCCCGTATATTACAACCATTTTAATACCGGCAGACCCAGAGTCCCTTCCGCTCCTCCCACGCGCTATATTTCCGCTTACCTCAACTGTCCCGAAAAACCTCTTTATCCTTTCGGATACGGCCTGAGTTATTCCGACTTTATTTACAGCGATATGAAACTTACCCAAGGCGAGGGCGGCACCGGTTCCGACAGTAAAGGACTAACCGCTTCCATCACCGTTACAAACGCTTCCCCTGTCGACGGAATCGAAACCGTTCAGCTTTATATCCGGGATATGCATGCTTCCGTCGTTCGCCCGGTCAAAGAACTCAAGGACTTTTGCCGGATATTCATCCCCGGAGGAGAGGCCCGGCAGATCAGCTTTCGGATTACAAAGGAAACCCTGTCCTTTTACCAGACAGACTCCTTTCTGTTCGAACCCGGCTATTTTGAAATTATGATAGGAAAAAACTCGGAAGATACCCTTTCCGAGACCATATACATCGATGAGACATTTATAGGAAAACAGGAAAAGGAGATGCCATGAAACTGACACATATATCAGATTCTATACGATTCCAATGCGGGGATATGATTTATTCCTTTCTCCCCACCGGCGATATTGCTTTGCAAAGCAATTCTGTCACGCTAACGGAAAAAAAGAGCTTTACTTTCTACGGCCTTTTTCTCAGCGATCATCCCCGGAAGGTTTCCACCCTCGAATCTATCGACCAGATTCTTTCGGCTTACCATGCCCTTCCGGTGGAAACAGAATATGAAGCGCTGCCCCGGATCAAAGTGCGCCCTTTATTCGGCAAGCCTTTCTCCTCCCCCTTATGGGGGAAAACCATGACAGACCGCATTTTTCCCCATAAAAAGCTGGAAGAATATGCCCGAGGGCGCTTGCTGTCCTTTTTTCTGCCTGACGATTCCCACGTCGTCCTTGCCCAAAAAGAACTTTTTACGGAGCGCCCCCACGGAAATATCGTTACCACACATGCGGACATGGAATGCATAAACCATAACCTCATCACTTCCACCCATTATATGTACGGTATTTTCAACAGTCAGACCGCCATCGGGAACACCACAAAGCACAAACTGCTTTCCACGGCCAGAGGGCAGTTCAACCTCTTTAAAAATAGCGGCCAGCGCATTTGGGTATCCATCGGCGGACAATTCCGTATTTTAGGACTTCCCTCTGCCTTTGTCACAGGCCTTCATTATTCCAGGTGGTTCTATCAGATCGATGATGACATTTTGCAGATTACGTCCCGGGCCGTATCCGGCCAGCCCGGAATTGTGACGGAGGCGCAAAGCCTACACGGCGTTTCCTATGATTTTATCGTTACCAACCAGCTTGTTATGGGCATTCACGAGTTTTCGGCCCCGATCTCTTTGGAAGAAGAGAACGGCGTTCTCCACATTTACCCCGACGTCCCCGCCTCTCCCTACCCGGACTGGCATTACGATATCTCTGTTTCCGGCGGGGAGTATAGCTGGAGTGACGACCGCATATTTTTTGAAGACTCTTTGCCTCGAAATGGAACCATGTTATGCCTTTCCCTGCATAACCGGTCTCATTTCCAAATCGTATTACAGGGATTTCTGGAAAAGGAAGCGTCTCGGGCAATTCCGTCCAAAAGTTTCAGGCAGGAAGAACTATGCTGCCAAACATACTATGCCCGGGCTCTTTGCGGCTTTTTTCTGGAAAAGGACGGGAAGCCGGACAAAGAACTGGAAAAACTAAATACCATTTCCAAATGGTATGCCCACAATGCCCTTATCCACTTTTCCGCCCCCCACGGCCTGGAACAGCCGGGAGGCGCCGCATGGGGAACGAGGGACGTCTGCCAGGGCTCCTTTGAATTTTTTCTGACTACTCAAAAATACCAGCTGGCCCGGAATATCCTTCTGCAAATCTATTCCCGCCAGTTTTCCGCCACCGGGGGAATGGCCTCAATGGTTTATGTTTGATAAATACGGCGACTGCCAGGCGGACTGCCATGGCGACGTAGTGTTCTGGCCTCTCAAATGCATCGGGGACTATCTCCTCTGTACCGGCGATGAGAGCATATTGGAAGAAAAAATACCTTATAAAAACAAGGATCTCTCCGCTGCCGTTCCTCTGTTCGAACATGTAAAGCTGGCCGTATCTTCCATAGAAAAGCGCTTTCTTCCGGGCACTTCCCTCGTTTCCTATGCGGGCGGCGACTGGGACGACACTTTACAGCCGGCAGAAGCATCCATGAAAGACAACCTGGTCAGTTCGTGGACACAGGCTCTTGCCTTCCAGGTCATGCAGCTTCTCCATACGGCCATGGCCGGCTATGACGACGGTTATTCCGCCCATCTGGAAACGCTGGCCCGCAAAATAAAAGAATCCTTTGACCGCTGCTTCATCATCGACGGCACGGTCGCCGGGTTTATCCTGCGTTCCCCGGACGGCTCCTTTTCTCCCCTTCTCCATCCGGGCGACACAGAAACGGGGATCCACCTGCGCCTCCTTCCCCTTACGCGGAGCGTCATTGCGGGTCTCGCCGATCAGCAGCTGGCCCGGCATAACCTGGACTTGATCGAACAATATCTTCATTTTCCCGACGGCGTTCGGCTGATGGATTCCCCCGCCAAATATGACGGAGGTGTCAGTCATCTGTTCCGCCGGGCAGAACAGGCGGCCAACGTGGGCAGGGAGATCAGCCTCCAATATGTCCATGCCCATATCCGTTATATAGAAGCCCTCTGCCGCATGGGCAAAAGGCAGGAGGCATGGTCTTCCCTGTTTGAGATCAATCCTATAGGAATCAAAGACCACGTGCCAAACGCCGCTTTCCGGCAAAGCAACTTATATTTCAGCAGTTCCGACGGTGCCTTCCATGACCGCTACGAATATGCCAGAGATTTCCAACGGCTCCGTGAGGGTTCCATTCCGGTAAAAGGCGGATGGCGGATCTATTCCAGCGGCCCCGGCATCTACATCAGCCGTCTGATCGGCGATATCCTGGGCATCCGCTTCACCAAAAATGCCTTGATCATTGATCCCGTGCTTCCCGCCTCGTTGGACGGTCTGCGGTTTCATTACCAGTGCTTCGGCCATGATCGTATTTTTATTTACCATTTAACGGAAGAAGGCTCCCCCCGGCCGGTTCGTGCCACCCAGAACGGCCGGGAACTCCCCTCAGTTCCTTTAAGCAACCCTTACCGCTCTACGGGGATATCCGTAGATAAAGATGCCCTCAGCCCGTTATCATTGGAAATACATATTTACGCCTGACAAGAGACGGAGGAACAGTAAGGCTGATTTTTGCCAATTAATTTTCGCTGGCGGCAAAATATTTACACGCTCCTGTTTTAACGTTATAATAATACTATGTCCGCCCGGTTTGGGCGACGGAACGGAGACTGTTATGGGGATTACAATAAAAGACATTGCCAGAATATCGGGGGTGGGTATTTCCACCGTATCCCGTGTTCTTAACAATACAGGATATGTCAGCGACGAAGTACGCCAAAAAGTTATGAAAACCGTGCGGGATCTGAATTACATCCCAAATATCAGCGCGCGCAATCTGAAATCCAACGATTCCAAAAATATTGCGATACTCGCCAAGGGAATGACCAACCCCTTTTTCAACAAAATGATCCGGGTTATCGAAGAAAAAGCGGCGCTGCGGGGCTATTCCCTCATCATCCAAAACGTAGACGACCATGTCAACGAACTGGATCTCGCCATCCGGGAAGCCAGAAGCCGCAATCTCTGCGGCGTCATTCTCATGGGCGGTACTTTCGGCTATTCCACGGAACGGTTCCGGCAACTTGCCATCCCCTGCGTCCTCGTAACCGTATCCGCCAGCGACGACATTCCGCCAGAGTTATACTCCAGTGTAAAAATAGACGACGAAAAAGAAGGATTCCGGGCAACCGAATATCTCATATCGCTCGGCCACAAAAAAATAGGTTTCATTTACGATCCTTCCACAGACCGGCTCACGCCCAACCGGCTGCGTTTTATGGGCTATCAGCGGGCCTTAAAGGAACACGGCATTCCTTTCGATCCGTCCCTTGTGGCGGACAACACGGATGCCCCCTTTTATTCCGGATATCTGACAGGTTTTAACGCCATGAAGCAACTCTACACCCGCAATCCCGAGATAACGGCCGTCTTTGCCTTCGCCGACGTACTGGCCCTGGGAGCCATGAAGGCAGTTTTCTCCATGGGCCTTAAGATACCGGACGATATATCCATTGTCGGTTTTGATGGTATCGATGCCGGAGAATTCTATCATCCTTCGCTGGATACCATATACCAGCCCGCCTCCGAGATGGCACTGTCCAGCATCGAATTTCTCTTCGACATGCTTCAAGGCGGCCCCAGTCAGCATACGGTCTACGATGCCGTACTCACCAAAAGGGGGTCCTGCAAACCGCCTAAAAATTAGCACAGGGAATCCCATTGGCAGTCTCTGCAGACTGCCTTTCTTTTTCCCTGATCCAGAATCTTCTTTTTCACAAGCTCCTCAAAGACCTTCCATTCCAATTCCGTACCGGCCTCCAAACCGCATAATGCGAGAACCTTGCGATCATAAGCCGCAACTTTTTCCGCGCTTCGGCAGACCGTTGACACGCAATGGGGACAGCACACGCATATATCATCCGTCTCATCCTCAAGACAAACCATGGGATTTTTCTCCAACTCCCGCTTTATCTTTTTCATATGCTCTGTAAACTCCCTGCTGTAACCCTTTCCCTGAAAAAAAGCAAGGCACATCCCATGATGCGCCCTTATCCGATAAATTTTCATCCTCTTCCCTTTCCAATATTTCCTTCATTACTGCATCTTTATAACCGTTGCCAGCCTTTTGCTCAAAACAAGGGCCAGCGCGATCTTGATCAGATCCGGAACCAAGAATGGAAATACGCACCATCCCAGAGCGGTAGTAAGCCCTATCGCTCCCGCCTCCTTTGCATATATGGCCATAAACCATACTGTCCCAAAAGCATAGCAAACTACCAGGCCGGCCACCATGGACAATACCAGGACCCACATTTTTTTCCCAAGCATCATCTCCATCGCCCACATCACCAGCGCGGAAAAAAGGAATCCCACAATGTAACCGCCCGTATTTCTCAACAAAATACCGATTCCTCCGGTAAATCCGGCAAAAACCGGAACGCCGATCGCTCCCAGAAGGATATAAACCAATACTGCCAGGCTTCCTCTCTTCCCGCCAAGCACGCCGATTGCAAGAAATACTCCAAAAGTCTGCAAGGTGAATGGCACTACGGTCGGAATGGAGATCCAAGAGCATATCGCCATCAATACCGCGAATACCGCTATGTACACCATATCATATGTTTTACTTTTCTCTACCGTCATTGTCGTCATAATTTTCCTCATTTCTGCGCCTTCTTTTGTATCGCGCTTTTCTTGAATTGGGAAAAGTATAACACTGGCAGGTTTTATTGTCAACTAGTTTTGTAAATAAGTTGACAATTCTTTTCCCGCATACCCAAAGTAATCTACCATATTTGTAACCTCATCATACAACATCTGTATAATAAAATCTAAATAATACCTATTTCTGTACTCGATATTATTCGCCATACTGTATATAATTATATTGATAAACTTTGAAAAAAGGAAGGGGAAAAGCCGATGAGCGGCAGGATGAAAAAGGAAAGGGGCGGGATAACAAATGAAGCGATTATTTTTACTGGAAGATGATTTGAGCTTAATCAATGGTCTTTCCTTTGCTGTAAAGAAACAGGGATATGAAATAGACGTTGCCCGTACCACACTGGAAGCTGATACATTATGGGTAAACGGGAAATATGATTTAGCTATTCTGGACGTATCGCTTCCCGACGGTTCTGGCTTTGACCTCTGCAAAAAGATAAGACAGACTTCAAAAGTGCCTATCATGTTTCTTACTGCTGCTGATGAAGAAACAGATATTATTATGGGGCTTGATATTGGCGGCGACGATTACATTACAAAACCGTTCAAATTGGCGGTATTCCTGTCAAAGCTTAATGCGTTGCTCCGCAGGAGTGAAAATTTCAATACCGGCGTTACAGAATTGAAATCCAACGATATCAGTATAAGTCTTCTGAAAGGCGAGGTTTATAAACATGGGAAGCTGCTTGTCCTGACGGCGAGCGAGTATAAATTGTTATGTCTGTTCATGGAAAATCCCGACCAGATACTTTCCCCAGAACAGATTTTAGGAAAGCTCTGGGATTGCAGCGAAAATTATGTAGATAATAATTCCCTTACCGTATATATCCGCAGACTCCGTACAAAAATCGAGGACAATCCGGGGGAACCGAAACGGATTGTTACGGTTCGCGGCATGGGCTATAAATGGAATACGGCAGATTGAGGTGTATGATGAAACTATTAGTGAACCGAAAAATCAAATCCCTGTTTGTCGGTATTTTGTCTTGTATCACGGTTTTTATACTGGTTTCAGCGGCATTGGTAATCTTTGATATTAGAAATGCGGTATATTATATTATCCTTTGCGGCCTATGTATGGGGATTGTGATGTTGCTGCTCTGCTATGGATATTTCAAAGAGCAGCATAAAATCATGGAATTCGCCATAACGCAGATTACAGAATATATATCCGGCAACAAAGACATTACGATTGAATGCAACGACGAGGGCGAGCTGTACAGGTTATTCCATGAGGTAAATTCTTTAGTAGCTATCTTGAACGCCCACGCTGAAAATGAAAAAAGTGCGAAGAAATTTTTACGCAATACCATATCGGATATTTCCCATCAATTAAAAACGCCGCTTGCCGCCCTTAATATTTACAATGGGCTGATACAGGACGAAGCAAAAGAACTCCCGTCCATACAGGAATTCAGCCAGCTCTCCGAACAGGAACTTGACCGTATAGAAACCTTGGTACAGAACCTTTTGAAAATCACAAAACTGGACGCGGATACGATGATATTCGAAAAGTCTTTAGAAAATGTATCAGAACTTGCAGAGGATATAAAAAAGCATTTCCTGTTCCGCGCCGGACAGGAGGGAAAAGAAATCTGCTTATCGGGGAATGAAGATATTTCACTTTTATGCGATCGTAACTGGATAATCGAAGCTATCAGCAACCTTGTAAAAAATGCTCTCGACCACACGGAAAAAGGCGGTGTTATCCGTAGAAAGCGATTGTGGAAGCTCATAACGGGACGATTGAAGTTGACAGCACATTAGGCACAGAAACCTCTTTCATAATGAATTTCTTGAATCCTACAAAATTGTAAGCTGATTGTAATATTGGTGTAGGATTTCTTTGTTATATTGAGGCTATCAAAACAGAAAGAGGTATTTACACATGAACTTATTAGAAGTCAACAATATCTGTAAAATATACGGAAACGGCGAAACTGCCGTACACGCTTTGAAAAAAGTCAGCTTTTCCGTTCCAAAGGGCGAGTATGTGGCCATCGTCGGGGAATCCGGCTCTGGAAAAAGCACGCTGCTCAATATGATAGGCGCGCTTGACACACCTACATCTGGCAAAGTAAAGATTGGCGGCAAGGATATTTTTTCCATGGACGACCGCAAACTGACCGTTTTCCGTCGGAGGAATATCGGCTTTATCTTTCAGGCGTTTAACTTAATTCCCGAACTGACTGTTGAGCAGAATATTATTTTCCCGGTGCTGCTTGATTATCAGAAACCCGATCAGAAGTATCTGGAAGAATTGCTTACGGTTCTTAATCTGAAAGAACGGCGTAACCACTTGCCGAGCCAGTTGTCCGGCGGACAGCAGCAGCGCGTGGCAATCGGACGCGCCCTTATCACGCGCCCGTCCTTAATCCTTGCGGACGAGCCGACCGGAAACCTTGACACGCAGAACAGCAGCGAAGTTATCGCCCTGTTAAAAGAAGCTTCAAAAAAGTATGAGCAGACCATTATTATGATTACCCACAACCGCAGTACCGCACAGACCGCAGACCGGGTGTTACAAGTGTCAGACGGCGTTTTGGCTGATTTAGGGAGGTGCCGGGAATGAAAAGTTATCTTAGTCTTATACCTATTTCGGCAAAGGTGCATAAGCGGCAGAACAGAATGACCATTTTATGTATTATTTTCGCCGTTTTTTTGGTGACTGCCATTTTTAGTATGGCAGAAATGGGTATTCGAATGGAGCAAACAAGATTGTTAAATAAGCATGGCGATTTGACATTGCAGGATATCATAAGCAGCACCACCGGGCAAACGCTCTGTATCGTCGCCATTGTATTCTTTGTGTTGGTGTTGGTCGCAGGCGTATTGATGATTTCAAGCAGTATCAATAGTAACGTGACACAAAGGACAAAATTTTTTGGAATGATGCGCTGCATTGGAATGAGCAAACGGCAAATTATTCATTTTGTAAAACTGGAAGCTCTGAATTGGTGCAAATCAGCTATTCCGATAGGCGTTGCACTTGGTATTATCATCACATGGGGGTTATGTGCTGTTTTACGTTTTCTTGTCGGAGAGGAGTTTTCTGACATTCCTCTTTTTGGTATCAGCATAGCCGGTATCATCAGTGGAATTATCGTAGGTATTGTTGCAGTATTGATTGCCGCCAGAACTCCAGCAAAACGGGCGGCAAAAGTATCTCCTGTAACGGCGGCTTCTGGAAATTCAGAAATCACAGGAAATATAAACCATGCGGCAAAAGTCAATTTATTCAAAATCGAAACAGCTCTGGGGATTCATCATGCAGTAGCGGCAAAGAAAACGCTGATACTTATGACGGGGTCATTTGCCCTTAGTATTATTCTTTTTCTGAGCTTTTCTGTTTTTGTAGAATTTGTTAGTTATATCATGCCACAGTCTGCCGCTGCCGCTGATATTAACATTTCCAGTGTTGACGTTTCAAACGGTGTGGATAGTGCTTTACTCGATAGTATCGGTACAATGGACGGAGTAAAACGTATTTTCGGACGCCGCAGCGTTTTTAACATTCCGGCGCAGCTAAATTCAAATACGGTTGAAATTGATATGATTTCTTATGATGATTTTGATTTGAACTGTCTTGTGAAAGACGATATGCTGAAAAAAGGCAGCGATATTTCTAAAGTATATGGAAACAGTCATTATGTGCTTGCGGCATGGGGCAAAGACAGTTTTCTGGAAATCGGCGATAAAATATTTATTGGCGATGAAGAATTTGAAATTGCAGGTTTATTGAAATATAATCCGTTCAACAGCGACGGGCTTACAAACGGAGAAATAACCCTTATTACTTCTGGTGATACCTTTATTCACTTAACGGGAATAACGGATTATTCTCTCATTATGATACAAACAACGAGTGACGTAACGGACGAAGATGTAACGGCAATTCGGGATCTCTTAGACCGCGGCTGCGCCTTAAACGATTTACGCGGCCAACGAACTTCTGGGACTTATACTGCATTTGTGTTCTGTATTTATGCGTTTTTAGCCATTATTGCTCTGGTAACGGTATTAAATATTGTAAACAGTATTTCTATGAGTGTGTCCTCAAAAATTAAGTCATACGGGGCAATGCGGGCCGTAGGGATGAACGGGCATCAAATAACTAAAATGGTTGTCGCTGAAGCATTTACCTATGCTTTGTTGGGAGGTATGATCGGCAGCATAGTCGGGCTGATCGTTTACAGGCTGCTATACACCATTCTTATAGGCACTCATTTCAGCTATGCAATATGGAGTTTGCCAACCATTCCTTTACTAATCATTTTGCTGTTTGTTTGTATGGCAGCTATCATAGCAGCTTATATCCCGTCAAAACGGATTCACAATATGGCAATAACTGAAACAATCAATGAATTATAATTGCATTCCACTTTTGAAAATTTAATGTAATATCTGCCGGACGACGGCAAAAGAAAAAGGCTCGTTTTCGCCGTTGCGAAAGGAGGTGAGAATATGAACGAGCCTAATCGTACCAAACAGGAAAAGCGTTGTGCTTTTAACGGTTACTGTAAAAAGCTGACGACAAATCTTTTTTCGTGGCAGGAATGGAAATTACCCCGAAACTGTTAGCTGACACAATACACGCATTGCCGGAAGAAAAACGCGACGCGGTTCTGCTGCACTATTTTTTTGATATGTGTGACCCGGACGCTATGATTGAGAATGTAAAGCTCTCCGACGCGAAAGAATAGGCATTGCGCATGGAAGAGAAAAGCTATGCTTTCAAGACTATCAACAACCACAAGCGTTCCCTGAAAGCTGCTTTTTGCACAGCGATATAGGACGATTTTATCCGCAAAAATCCGTTTGACTTCCAGTTAGACACTGTTGGAGAATGATCGGACGGCTATTACATTGAAACGCTGAAACCCAAAAGCGGAACGCGGCAAATCCCTATGAGTACAAAGGCCTATGAAGTGTCAGCACGTGTAACGAAAACGCATAGAACGGCAGGAACGCGGCTTATCATTGACGGGTGCAGCCGCTTTTTACTTCTTAATCGGAACGGCTTACCAAAGATAGCGGCAGATTGACAGCGGATATTATGAGCGTTTAATGCTATCAGACGGTAAAGCGCCTTCCGCCATATCCCATGCTGC
>ERZ808040.472-NODE-472-length-34585-cov-8.695868_pt1 | contig 34585 bp, 28 predicted proteins | sample MGYA00380191_ERZ808040 | MGnify/ENA primary metagenome ERZ808040 (study PRJEB31490, sample SAMN06133395) | mouse gut metagenome | isolation source: J6 | host: mice | place: China: Chengdu | collected 2015-05 ...
CCTTCCATACAGGCGGGCCTGCGCCGGAGCCTGCGATTCGGGGATGCATGGAAACGGTCATGGAAGGGGCGGCAGGCCGGGCTGTGACGGTCTGTCATGAAAGCAGGGGCGCGATGTCATCCGGCCGCGGAGCGGCTGTGAAGCAGAAAAGACGCGTCCGGCATTCGGCCCTGAGAAGCAATCACAGTGTGGAGGAAAAAATTATGTTGAAGAAAAAGTTTTTTGCAAAGGCTCTGGCATTTGCGATGGCAACCGGACTTATGGCTACGGCAGCGCCGATCGGAGCAGCAGCTCCGGCAGTTGTGGCGCAGGCAGCTGAAATCGCAGCACCTTCAAAAGTTGAGGTAGATTATGAGAACTTTGCACTGAAGGTAACGGTAACAGCAGATGATAAGTTCTTGCAGCTTGAGGTACTGAAGGATGAAGCAGGCAGCAAGGTATCAGCTACTTATGTGTATACACTTAGTAGTAAAGCAGAAGATACTATAATTGATCTTTCATTCTTAAAGCCGTCAAAAGCGCAGTATCTTCGCGTATCCACAAAACAGAGCAGTGGATGGTCGAAATCAAAAACGGTTACCGTAAATCCACAGCCGGGAAAACTTTCGGCTAAATATAAGGCATCGGAGTCAACTGCGGAAGGACGGCTGAATCTGACGATTAATAAAAAGGCAGTAACTGATCTTTCGAAATTGGAGTACCGGGGTCTGTACGGTTCAGAATTTGTAGATGCAGCAACAGCAACTCCAGCGGCTACTGACCTTACAATAGGAAAGCTGGATCTTTTAGCTGTAACGGGAACCACCCTTGTAATGCGTGCAAAAGCCGTAAATGAGACAGCGGCAGACAAAGTGAAGGACAATGCTCCGGCTGGCGCTGAAGTAAAAGTTAAAATTCCGGCAATGGCTAAGGCTCCAAAAGTGTCTCTGGATTATGCGAAAGGCCTGATTTCTCTGCCTAAGGGAGTGGAAATCAGTAAAGATGGTACAACGTGGAAAGCTATTGGTGACAGCGCGGTAAAATGGCCGGCAGCGACGCTGTTTGAGAAAGCGGGAAATACTCCTGCGAGCGGCAGTACCGCTGCCGCTGATGCGGCAAAGGGATTTTCTGTTCTTGTCCGCACAGCAAAAACGGAAAAGAAAGCAGCATCCAATTTTACAATTTTTACGGTTCCGGGAGCGCCTGCAGTATCTGTTACGGGTTCAACGGCAGCAAGTGGTATTTATCCGGCGACAGATAAAGCAGTGGTAGAGATTTTGAAAGAAGCCGGAGGCACCGACAAGCTTGATGGCAAAGTAACTATTGAGAAGACGGCATATGAGGCTGGAAAAGGAGAGTCCTTTAAATTTAAGGTAGAAGGCGCAAGCTTTGATTTCAGCATGGATGAAGGAAAGACTTGGAAAACCATCAAGGACGGAAAAGATTTTGTTGTTTATGGTGACAAGGATGTACAGACACTGCAGGTTCGCAGAAGCGGTATAAAAGCAAAAAATGCCGCTGATTCGGTAATGGCATCTGCAGAGGTAAAATTCAGCATTCCAAAGAAGACGGAAGCGCCTAAGGTATCTCCGGATACTACAGCTACTGCAGCGAGTGGCGTTACTGTTGCATTAACCAGGGATACTGACAAGAGTGCAAAAGTAACCGTAAACGGTACGGGCTACAAATGGTTCTATCTTGAGGGAAGCAAATGGGAGGAGTTAGCCACTAAGGTATTTTCCGTTAAGGAGAAATTCAGTCTTACTGTTTATGCTGTTAAAGATGGAGAGCTTGCATCCGATGCTGTTACGATCACGCTGGAGCCGGCAGAATAATTGCTGATTCATTTGTCCTTTTTACACTATTTTAACATTAGAAGATTTTTTAATTCCCAAGGGGCAGGAGGACATACTGTTTTTCTGCCCTCTTTTCTGTTATATGCTGGTGTAAAATCAATTTTTCTGCCGAGAAACAGAAACAACCGATGGGGATAGAGTTCCCATGAAATGTACGAGAAGCCCTATCCGCTGATCGGCAATTACGGCGTATGCCTGAAAGATATGGAGTCGGAAAGACCATGGCCGGACGCGCTGATCATGCGGGAGCTTGCCAGGGTTCCGAGCAATTTCCGCAGCGGGATGAGCTTGACGCATTTCATAAGGAAAACAGCATACCTGGCATCGCGGGGATTGACACGAGGGCTTTGACGAAAATCCCGCGCGGGAGCGGCACGATGAACGGCATGATCACGACAGAGGAGTATCCGGATCTGGAGGAAACGTTACCGCGTGGCGATGATGGACTTCGGGACGCGGCAGGAGTCCATAAAAAAAGAGCCGCTGATCAGCAGCCCTTTGCCCTGCCGGCAGGCGATGCCTGCCGGCAAATCTTTTTGTCTAGTCTGAATGCCGGCGGGCGAACCCGTACAGCGGGCATCCCGTTTTTTCAGAAGCGGAAATTGCTTGCCTGCTCGTTCTGACGATGGCTCAGTTCCACCAGCTCCTGCGTATCCTCGGTACATTCGCTGATGGTCTGTGAGAGAAGCGTCATGCTGGCGCTGGTTTCCTCCGTCGAGGCGGCGTTTTCTTCCACCACGCTGGCAAGGCTGTTGACGGAATCGGTAACGATCTGTTTTAACGAATTCAGAACCTCTGTCTGATTTCCGATTTCCTTTGTAACGCCTTCTACCAGACCGACCTCCTGATCCAGATGATTGAAAATATCTCTGGTATCAACCAGACATTTCTGCTGTTTCTGTGCATTTTGTGTAACTTCCTGCATCTTGCTGAAGGAAGATCTTACATTATTAACCAGTTCTTTTACAATAACTTCGATTTCCTGCGCATTGTTCGAGGATTCCTCGGAGAGGTTCCGGATTTCTTCCGCCACAACGGCAAAGCCTCTGCCTGCGTCACCGGCTCTGGCCGCTTCGATGCTGGCGTTCAGGGAGAGCAGATTGGTCTGGGCGGCAAGCCCTTTGATGATTTCAATGGTTTTGTTGATATTGGCGGCGGAATCATTGTTCTTATCCGTCTGCTTTGATACAATCTCAATTGCCTCAATGGTTGTTTTGGTGATTTCATCCAGTTCACGAATACTTGCGGAAGCGTCCGTCGAATGCTTTGCCATGGCGGATACGGCTTCCTCCAGTTTATGTACGCCGTCCTTTTCGATTTCGATGACATTGCCCAGTTCTGCGATTTTAGCGTTCACCGTCTCCGTCTCGCTGGACTGGTTCACCGCCCCGTGCGCCAGATCTTCAATTGCCAGATTGGTATTCTGGATGCTTTCTGAAATGTAACGGAATTTTTCGTTGAACTTTTCGCTGCTCTTGTTCAGAGTATCGCCTGTGTGAACCACACTGCTGAGCATGCCGGCCAGAGACTGCCGCACATTTTCCAGCGAGCGCGCCATCTCGCCGATTTCGTCTGCGCGCCCGAGCAGTTCGGTTCTGACGCTGAAGCTTAAGTCGCCCTTTGCCGCCTGGCGGAGATTTTCTTCGACCTGCTTGATACCCTTCGTGATCCGAAGTCCGCTCAGAGCGGAGATGCCAAGCGCCATTCCCAGCATTGCGACTGCCGCGATGCCGTAAATCATAAGCATTCCGGAAAATTCTTTCTCGATATAATCCTTCCGGCTATCAATTTTGGCGTCCATGTCATCCACATAGTTTCCGGTGGCAACCGCCCAGCCCCATGGCTGAAACATTTCGGAATAGGCAATCTTCGGAGCAACGGTTACGCCGTCCGATTTCGTAAAATAGAATTCGTTGAAACTGCCCCCCGCGGCCGCTGCAGATACGATGTTCTGCGTAACCTTGACCCCGTTCTTATCGGTCAGATCATACCGGTTTGAGCCCTCCTGCTCGGTCAGAATCGGGTGCATGACCAGTACATGATCCGAACCGTCGATCCAGATATAGCCCGAGGCATCATCCCGGTAGCGCATGGCGCGGACAGCATCCGCCGCTCTTTTTTTCGCTTCCTCTACGGTCAGTTCTCCCCTCTGGCTCTGATCGTAAAAGCTCTGCACTACGGATAATGCGCCCTGTACCTGAGACTTGATTTCCATGGAATAGCCGTCCAGCATGGACTCCTCATACTGCTCGACAGACTCGTCCATCGACTGACTGAGATAGTAAACTCCAAGACATGCCAGACCGATGGTCGGGATGGAAACCAGAACGCAGATAATCAGAATCAACATGACGGTCAGACTTCGGAACCCCCTTGTTTTCTGTGATACTACAACCCCTTTTTCATTCATACAACCTCCGCCTTTCCATATTACTTTAACCTTATCAATTTTATTATACATATTTCTGAAATAAAGTCAATGAATAAGGCGAAAATCTTAATTTTTCTATTTTTGATACTTTCCATTTTTGTTATTCAGATTGTGTACAAAAGATATTACACAAAACATGAAAAAAAGAAGCCCCGCAGCGGCTTAAGTCATATTTCATAGACCGCTCCGGGGCTTTTCTTGTTTTCAGTTTCCAGTTGCGCAGACAGGTTTACCGGGAAAAGGAAAAGCGTCCGAGCATATCCTGCAGGGTGGTTGCGTGCGCCGCCAGTTCCTCGCTGGTTGCGGAGGTCTCCTGCGCGGCGGCGGAATTGCTTTCGATCACGCCGGAGATAACTTCGACGCTCTGGTTGATTTCGCGGACCGCAGCCGCCTGATTTTCGCAGTCCTCCCGCACCAGACTGTTCAGATCCACGACCTTGACGATGCCTTCGTTTACTGCGGCAAAGGCCTTCGCCGTGGCCTGCGCGATTTCGTCGCCGCGTGCAACCTGGGAAATGGACTTCTGGATCAGATTTCTTGTGTTGGTTGCCGCCTCTGCGGACTGGGTGGCCAGTTTTCCGATTTCCTCCGCGACGACGGCAAAGCCCCTGCCGGAATCGCCTGCCCTGGCGGCTTCAATGGAAGCGTTGAGGGCAAGCAGATTGGTCTGGGAAGCAATCTCCTCAATGCTGTCGATAATCGTGCCGATCTCGCGGGAGGTGGCCGAAATCACCTGCATTTCTTCCATCATGCTGTTCATCTGCCTGTTCCCGTTGGCGGCCTGCAGCTTTACATCACTTGCGTGGTCGCTGGCCTCCCCGGCGCGCTTCGCACCCGTGGCTGCCTTCGCCTCCATGTCGTGTACCATGGAAAGGATGCCGGCCACGCTCTCGGACTGCTCGGCGGAGCCCTCTGCCAGGGTCTGTGCAGAAATGGCCATCTGTTCGGAAGCGGCATTTACCTGCACGGACGCATCCTGTATATTGGAGAGAGTGGAGCCGAGCCTGTGCTTGATTTCCGTCATGGAATCAAGAATCAGCTTGAAGTCGCCCTGATATTTTTCCTTTATGTTCGAGGAAATGTTGAAATCCCCTCTGCTCATCCGTGCGAGAATCATGTTCTCATCCTTGATGATTTCTTCCAGATTGCTCATGAACTCCCGGATATCGTTTGACAGCTGCCCAAATTCATCCTTTGATTCATAGTCGAGCGTGGCGTCCAGATTTCCCTCCTGCAGTTCCCGCAGAGCAGTGCGGATAAACTTCAGCGAGCGGATGATCAGAAGCCGGATGCCCGTAGAAATCATTCCGCCGATAACCACCGCAGCTACGGCAAAACCGACCATGAGAATCATGGAGAATATGTAGGTTGTATTGATCTTGATGGTGCTGTCCGAGCTTTCCTCCATATTTTTCTGGATCAGCTCCTCCATTTTGGTCCGGAAATTTTCATAACTTTCCTGACCCTGCTGCTCCAGTAAAAGGAATGCTTCCTCATCCGCACCGCTGCCCATGTTCAGAATGGTCTGCGTGGTGGAGAGGTAGGTCTGCCAGGACTCTTTCAGCGAATCCAGAAGCGGCCTGTCGCCTTTGCGGAGGTAGGTTTCGTACAGTTTCATCTCTTCCTGAAGCAGCACGTTGCTGTGCTCCATCAGCTCCTGGTAGCGGCTCCCGTCCGTTCCCTGCGCCATGGCGATAATCCAGGCATACTGCAGCCTCTGATATTCTGAGGCCAGCGTGTTTATGTCCTGTGCCAGCATCACGGCGGGCATCCGTTTTTCTGCCATTATCATCGACTGCTGACGCACCATCCAGAGGCCTGCGGCTCCGAACACGGTAATCAGGATCATTCCGAAAATGAAGGTTCTGGACAGGATGGTCAGCTTCCGCCTGACAGACAGGTTTTTCAGCTTCTTTACTGCCGAACTTTCCGAATCTTCGACTTTTTTCAATGTTATGTCTTCCAATTTTTCATCCAGTAAATTTGCCTTTGTAGTCATCGGGCTCTTCCTTTCTCTGAGAATAATCTTGACCGGCCCCGCAGGGCCTGCACAGGGCCTGTTCCGCTGCGTCTGCGGACGCACAGAACAGGTTTTCAAACCTGATTATCGAGCATTATACCGTATTTCCCCGGCACGGTCAACAGGGAGCGCAGTTTTTCAAAAAAAGCAGGAGAGGAAAAGAAAAAGCGGGCGGAAGACGGTATATCCGCCTTCTGCCCGCTTGCTGTTCTATATATTTTATGATGGATTTTTAATCGTCAGACAGGGTACTTCTGAGATCCTCAATCTGGTCGGAAATTTCCTCCAGCGTGTCCTGAATGGATTCCGCGGCTTCATTCAGCGTATCCGCGACGCTGTCCACCGTATTGCTGATCAGATCATCCAGCTCCGGCTCCTCCCGATCCGCAAACGCATTTTCCAGAGCACTCCGAAGTTCTTCCACAAGGCTTTCGGTATCAAAACTTTGAATATCCTCGCAAGCCGAGGTAATCTCGTCCAGCCTTCCGCGGATTTCATCCAGCTGCGCCCGGTAGTCTGCGACAGACTCCGCTTCCGGTGCGGCTGGAAAGGTGAAAGCCGGGGCTGCTCCTCCGGCCGCCGGCGCGACAGGAGGAAACGGCGGGATAAGGCTTAAGCGTGAAGCGTTCTCCGCAGCCTTCTGCTCCTGTTCTCTCCGCTTTGCTGCAAGCTGTGCGGTACCGTACCAGTTGTTTGGCGGGAAGCCGTCGGCAAATATAAGGTTGGGGCGCTGCGGCCGCTCGCTCTCGTACGGATCCGGCGTATCTTCAAGATGCTCGTAAGCTGCGGCATCCTTTGCTGCCATCACCGTCATATAGGCCTTCTGCGCGACAAAGCGCAGCTGCGTATATTCGTTGTCGAGGGTGCGGAACGGAATTTCATAAAGCTCCCAGCCGTTCAGTTTTTTAACCGGCCGGATGAAATTACGGTTCAGGTTGAAGGTATAGCGCTGGTCGAAATCATCGTCAAAAACAATGGAAAGCCGGCATACCTCGTCGCACCGGTCGTTTTCGCCGCCGTTCAGCCAGAAGAGGAAGCGGCAGTCTGCATATTTCGGCAGAAGAAGCTTTTCGGAAAGGATCTCCGTCCAGTCATTCTGCCAGTTGCCGATCATGTAAGCTTCGGCCAGCTCGCCGTCCGGCCCCAGCATAAAGGAGCGCTCCCCGACATTCCTGCTGCAGTCTTTATTGAAATCCCAAGTTCGGGCGTCGAAATACAGCTTTACTGTTTTGTTCCCGTCCTGCTGTTCTTTGCCTGTCTCTATATGATTCATTCTTTCATCCATCTTGATTACCTCCGAATTATGTATGGCATCGGACATATTCAGACGAATTATAAAGTCGTTCACATAACATGCCCGACCCTTTTTTACCAGCCCGGCTGCCCTTCTCGGATAAGTCGAGCCTGCGGTCTGTCCATCCGGCAACAAAACACGGATGGTTTGTCTGTCTGCGGAAGTCCTGTTTTTTGTCATGGGTACCCTCCCCTGTTCCGCTTTCCGGTGAAAAATTGCGGTGATTGTCGTTTTTTGTTATGGGTGACCTCCCCGTATTTCATTATAAGACACACGCCAAAGCTTGTCAATTTGAAATTACTGTTTATTCGAAGCCGGCTGTTTTCATAATGAATATTTTTCTGGACCGGGGAAAAACTAGCGTCAGGACGTACAGAAAAAGGTGCGGGACGGAAAATGGATTTTCGATCTGCGGGTTTGCGTCGGCACGGTCTCCGCAAACCCAATCGCAATGAAAGCCGTGCAGAAATGAGGAAAATTATGAAAAAGACGATCTGGATCACCGGGGTGTTTGTCGTTCTGGGAATTCTTGCCGTAATCCTGTATTTCTCCCTGTTTCGGGAGAAGAGCAGCGTTATGCCGGAGGGAACCTTTGTTAAAGGGCCGGAAGCGGGCTGTTTCTTTGCGGGAGCGCCTGAAAGCGAGGTGACGGCATGGCGGCGGAGCGCGTAATTTACATTAAGGCGGAGCAGGCGACCATTGTGAAAAATTCGAAGGTATTTCTGGAGGATGCCGTCACAATGACAGGCCCGGATAAGAAAGTTATCAGCGAGCTCGGCGGGCAGGTGCTTTTTGTTGTGCCTGACAAGCAGCAGAAACAGAAATATGTTTTCTCCATTATGAAAGTAATCGAATTTATTCAGAAGCAGCATCCCGATTACATGGTGGTCAATGAGGGAGAGATCGATTTTATCATCGAGTACCAGCCCCCGGAAAAAAAAGCGAAATGGAAGGACGGGCTGAAGATAATTTTTGTATGCTTTGCGGTTACGGTCGGCTCTGCTTTTACTATTATGACCTTTAATCAGGATGCGAGCGTATCGGATATTTTCGGCCGGCTGCAGAAAATCATTACGGGGCAGGAGGCCGCGGGTCCCGGACTGCTTGAGCTCGGCTACTGCATCGGGCTGCCTGCCGGCATCATTATATTTTTCAACCATTTTTCACATCTGAAAATGAGCTCCGATCCGACGCCGCTCCAGGTGCAGCTGAGGATTTATGAGAAGGAATCCAACGAGGCTGTACTGAAAGCCGCCTCGAGAGAGGGGAAAACAATTGATGTTTCCGGTTGAGTGGGCCCAGAAAATTCTGCTGTTTGTAATCGGCCTGTGCAGCGGCGCGCTGGTGGCGGCCGGGATGTTCGCCTTTGTCACGATGATCGGCGTGGTAAGCCGGATGGCTGCCTCCACAAAGACAATCTGCCACGCAATGCGGTATGAAGACTGTGTGGTGGTGGGAGCGATAGTCGGCAATATTTTTTTCCATTATGCGCCGGCGTTCCGTACCGGCTGGGTGGGCAGCGTTCTGCAGGCGGGCTTTGGCTTTTTTGCAGGCGTTTATATCGGCTGTCTTTCGATTGCTCTGGCGGAGCTTCTGAATGTCGTGCCGATTCTGTCGCGCCGGCTGAAGCTGCACCGGGGCCTGACGGCTTTTGTGCTGTCTTTCGCGGCCGGCAAGCTGCTCGGGGCCGCGGTGGATCTGTTTTTGTGAGGAGGAATTATATGAACCCGGAAGAAAAAGCGAAGGATATTCAGAAAAAAATGAAGCCGGAGGACAAGCAGCTTGTCCAGGAGGTGATGAAGGAGAAGGACCCAAAGGAAAGGGAAAAGCTTTACAATCAGTATGTGAAGAAAGCGACCCCGAAGCGGAGCTATATCGGAAATGTGTGTCGGGCTTACCTGATCGGCGGGCTGATCTGCGTTATCGGTCAGGGTTTTCTGGATCTGTATCAGTCTCTCGGCTGTGAGAAGGAAACGGCGGCGGCCTATACGACGCTGAGTCTTATTTTCCTGTCGGTGCTTACCACCGGCCTGAACTGGTATCAGCGCCTCGCCTGCTTTGCGGGAGCCGGTACGGTTGTGCCGATTACGGGCTTTGCGAATTCGGTTGCTTCGCCCGCCATTGAATTCAAGCAGGAAGGATGGGTGTTCGGCGTCGGCTGCAAGATTTTCACCATCGCCGGGCCGGTTATCCTCTACGGCGTTATCTGCAGCTGGGTGCTGGGGCTGATTTACTGGGCGGCAAAGCTGCTCGGGCTCGGCTGAACAACGGATGCGGCGGTCAGGAAGAAGGAAGGAAAAACAGCGGAAAACCGCTTGCAAAACAGCCGGGAAGATGGTATGATTTTCTGCAAATATTTGATTTACGGAGAAAGTCATGAAGAGAAAGATCAGAAAATGGTTCCCGCTGTTTCTGCTGGGCGCGATGTTGTCCGGCTGCCGCAGGGAAAGTCTTGTCCCTCCGGAAGAGAAGCCCGCAGCGGGACAGGAGACGGTCGCTTTAACGGTATGGGGCGCAGCGGAGGATGAGGAGCTTCTGCGCCGGATCATTGACGGGTTTCTGGAGGAATACCGCGGTCAGGCAGAATTTCAGATTACCTACAGCCCCCAGGGAGAAGGGAACTGCACCGTTGCCCTGATGGCGGATCTGGAAAACAGCGCGGATGTTTTTGCATTTGCGGATGATCAGCTGAATACGCTGGTGGCTGCCGGGGCCCTGGAGCCGGTGGAAAATCTGGAGCTGGTGAGGGAAACGAATCTGCCGGAGACGGTTCTTGCCGCATCAATTAATGATACCTTGTATGCGCTTCCTCTGACGGCAGATAACGGATACTTTCTTTATTATAATAAGAAGTATTTTTCGGAACAGGATATTATGTCCCTGGATCGGATGCTGGATATCGCAGCGGAAAACGGCAAAAAGGTTTCGATGGAATGGTCCTCCGGATGGTATGTTTACTCCCTGTTCGGCGGCGCCGGGCTTACCGTCGGGCTGAATGACGACGGGATTACCAATCACTGCAACTGGAACAGTGAGGAGGGAAATATCACAGGAGCCGACGTGGGGCGGGCCATGCTCGGCATGGCAGGCCATGCGGGGTTTGTCAGCATCGACAACGAAGGATTTCTGGAGGGGGTCGAAAACGGGACGATTATCGCAGGCGTCAACGGAGTATGGAACGCGGTTCCGGTGGAAGAAATCTGGGGCAGCGATTTCGGAGCAGCAAAGCTTCCTTCCTACAACTGTGCCGGGCAGCAGGTTCAGATGGCCTCCTTTTCCGGCTACAAGCTGCTCGGTGTAAATGCCTACTCCAAACACAGGGAATGGGCGGTAAAGCTGGCCGAGTGGATTGCGAACGAGGAGAACCAGAAACTGCGTTTTGAGCTGCGCGGCCAGGGGCCGTCCAATATCCGCGTGGCATCTTCGGAGGAGGTGCAGAATTCACCCGCCATTGCCGCTCTGCTGAAGCAGTCGGAATTTTCCTGCCCGCAGCGCATAGGAGGAAATTTCTGGGAACCGGTTATTGCATTTACCGCGGCCATTCTGGAAGGAACGGTTACGGAGGAGAATCTTCAGGATCAGCTTGATACCATGGTCGAAGGGATCACTGCTCCTTAGGTGCAGAGCCTTTCTAATCAAGTAAAATGTAAAAGGAGCATCAGTCATAATGAAAAGTATCCGTTTAAAGCATCGTTTGATTATTCCGATTGCGCTGCTGGGTATTGTGGCATTATTATCCAACATTCTTTCCGTGGTCAATATCCGCAAGGTAAATGCGAGCGCCGCCGATATTGTTGATGATTTCATGGACAGCAAAAGCCGGCTGTCGCAGATCTGCTTGTCCTCCAAGGATATACATAAAATGGCGCTGAGCCATATTGTCGCCACCGATTATAATACGATGATAACCCTGGTAGAGCAGATCAAGGAGGAGGAGGCGGTTCTGGACGGCATGCTTGCCGAATATGAGAGCCGGCTGCTTCCGGAGGAGCGGGCGCGGTACGAGACGCTTCTGGCGGATTATGCTTCCTTCAAGCATGCGCTGGTCCGCCTGGTCTGTGCCAGCGCAAGTCATAAAACCCAGGACGCTTATGCGCTTGCCAACGGCGACGTGGCCGCTTTTGCGGGCGCCATGGAGGCGGATATTGAAAGCCTGGATATTTCTGTCAGCGAGCAGATTGCCGGAGCGAGGGAACGGCTTTCGGAGGTGTATCTTATGTCGCTGACGGTGGGCGTGGCTGCCGTGATTGCCTGCCTGCTGCTGGTATTTGCGGATTTCAAGCTGATTAATAAATATGTAATAGTTCCGCTCGGAGGGGTTCTGAAGATGATTCAGGAGAGCTCCGGGCGGATCAGCGGCATGACCGGGGAGGTTTTAAAGAGAGCCAGGGCCTCCAGAGGGAGTGCCGCCGATCTTTCCGTGATAGCCGGACAGCTTTCCTCAACGATTCAGAAGGTGGCGGGGAATGTATCAGCCATAAACGAAAATGCGGCGAGCGTGAGAATGGATGTCCACAATATTGCGGAGGAATGCAGTGCGATTAAGGATTATACCGCCCGCATGAATACCCGTGCGGATGCGATGCAGCAGTCTGCCCGCAGCAGCGCCGAAATTGCTGCCGCCAAGGCGGAGGAGATTCTGCGCTCACTCAATGTCGCCATTGAAGAAAGCAGAAGAGTGGATCGGATTAAAAATCTGACCGGTGAGATTCTTGAAATTTCTAAGCAGACCTGGCTGATTGCGCTGAATGCCTCGGTGGAGGCTTCGAAAGCCGGGGAGGTCGGCCGGGGATTTGCGGTTGTCGCAAGCGAGGTGCGGAAGCTTGCCAATTCCAGCCAGGAGGCAGCCAACCGGATACAGGAGATCAACAATACGGTTACTTCAGCTGTGTACAACCTCACGGAAAACGCGCAGTATCTGATTGATTATATGAACCGGTCGGTTTTGACGGAATTCCGTTCCTTTGTACAGACCGGAAGCCAGTATAAGGAGGATGCCGCCTATATCCGGCAGGCGATGAACGGATTTCACGAGCAGACGGGGCATCTGGAGAATTCCATGGCTGAGATCGCAGATGCCATAAATACCATAACCAAGGCTGTCGACAAGGGAGCAGAGGGCATTGCGGGCGTTGCGGGCAATACCAGAAGCCTTGCCGGCGATATGGAAGATATCACCCGGCGCATGGGAGTAAACAAAGAGGTTGTGGAGGGACTGGAAAAAGAAACTGCCGTGTTTGGAAATCTCTGAGAAAACGCCGGCAATCGTATTTTTGGGGGGCTTCCGGCAGATGCACGCGGCTCTGCCGGAAAATGCCGTTCTGCGTTTATCCTAGCCAAGATAAGCCTGCAGAAGGCGGAATGTATTTTTAATGCCCTCCTTATGAGAGCGTTCATAGCCGTGGGAGGCATAGACGCCGGGACCGATCAGGCCGTGCCGCGCATCGACTCCTGCGGACAAAGCGGCGTCGGCATCGGAGCCGTAGAACGGATAGACATCGGCGGCATATAAGATCCCGTTTTTTTCGGCTGCCCGGATCAGCGCGCGCACAACATCGTAATGGTACGGTCCCCGGCTGTCCTTGACACAGATCGACACCTGCTTTTCCGTACATTCCAGTCCGCTGCCCACACAGCCCATATCCACGGAAAGCAGCTCTTCCACGTCGGCCGGAACGGAGGCGCAGCCGCCGTGCCCGATCTCCTCGCACACCGTAATATGCTGATAGATCCGGCGCGCGGGCGTGATGCCGCTCTCTTTTATGTATTTTGCATAGCCGAGCAGAATGGCGGTGCTGAGCTTATCATCCAGAAAACGGCTTTTGATATAGCCGGATTCCGTGATGCGGGTGCGGGGTTCGATGCAGACGAACGCGCCGTTGGTGATGCCGAGCGCCCGCACCGCCTCCTTGGAATCGGCATCCGCATCAAGCAGCACCTCGATGCTTTGAAAGCTGCGCTGCGTATTCTGATAATCGCCGTTGACATGGGTGGAAGCGTCGGTCAGCTGCACGGTTCCGTCGTAGCAGCGCCCGTCCAGTGTGCGGATGCGGCAGTTCTCCGTCTCGATGTTGTTGGCGTTCAGTCCGCCGACCGGCGCAATGCGGAGATGGCCGTTCGGCTTGATTTCTGCAACCACCGCGCCCAGCGTATCCGCGTGCGCCATCAAAAGCACGGCATTTCCCGCTCCGCCGAGGGATACGAGAACACCGCCCTTTTTTGTTTTTTCCGGCTGAAAGCCGAGGCGCCGGTATTCCTCCAGCAGATAATCCGCCGCTCCGGCAGTGAAGCCGGAAGGGCTGTCGATCGCAAGCAGGGCCTGCAGTTGTTCCAGAATGTAATCCATAAACTGTTCCACAAATAATTCCTCCATTTCTTTCCATTAGTGAATGATAATTTTTTCTATCCGATCCCCCTGCCGCCCTGGATATCAGACAGATGTTGCGGCAATCTATTTATAATTTACCGCTACAGATTGATTTTTGACCATTTTCCGCCGGAAAACCGGACGTAGCCGGTCAGGAAGCGGAAGCCCTGATCCACCACCAGCGAGATCCAGGCGCCGGCCAGCCCGAGCCCGAGCGGATAGCAGAGTACGTAGGTGAGGATCGGACGGATCACGGCGATGCTGAGAAGCGAGGTGACGGCGACAAAAGTGGAGTCCCCCGCGCCGCGCAGGCAGCTGTTCAGCACGACCTGCGAGGTTTGAAAATGGGTGGAGAGTGCCATAATAATCATTATTGCGGAGCCCAGTGCAATAATTTCTTCCTCCGGGGAAAACAGACGAATCAGCCCGCGACGCCCGATGATAAAAAGAAGGAAGAGCGCACTGGAGCACAAAAAAGCGATCCGCTGGCCGACCTTGCCGTACAGGGTGGAGAGATCAGGGCGTCTTTCCCCGAGCTTCTGTCCGACCAGGGCGGACGCCGCAATCCCAAGGCCGTCGCCGAAGCAGAACGAAAGATTCAGGATATTCATGCAGATCAGGTGCGTCGCATATGGGGTCGGGCCGAGCTCCGCTACAATTTTTGCGTAGGCAAAAAAACCGATCCGCATGAACACCTGTTCGATAAACGCGCTGCCGGAAACCTTGAAGACCGGGCGGAGCACCGTTTTGGCGGGAAGCCGCTGCACGCCGCACAGAAGGGAAAGATAACCGTTTCTGCGCAGCAGGGTGGCGACGGAGATCAGACAGGCCGAGACGGCGCCGAGCGCCGTGGCCGCAGCCGCGCCGCGGACGCCCCATTTCGGGAAACATCCGATTCCGTTGATCAGCAGATAGTTGAAAATCACGTTGACAAGGTTGGCGACAATATTGGTGTACATGGAAATTTTGGTTTTTCCGCAGCCGCGCTGCGCCGCGTTGATGGTGAGGTTCAGGGCGGTGAAAACAATGCTGACGCACAGGATGCGGAAGTAGGCGACGGCATCTTCCAGATAGACCGCGTCCGCCCCTGCGAACTGCAGGATCGGGCGGGCGAACGCAAATCCCGCCGCGGAGGTCAGCAGGGAAAGTACTGCGGAAATAAGCACAGCGCAACGCATCGTGCGGTTCGCCCCGTCCCGATCCCCCTGCCCCTTCCGCCGTGCAACGACGGCGGTGACACCGACATTCAGGGAGAAAATCACGGCCAGCAGGATAAATTTCGGCTGGTTGGTGATGCCGACTGCGTTGATGGCATTCTCGCCGAGCGTGCCGACCATCATGGTATCAATGGAGCTGACCAGACTGACGAGAAGGGATTCCAGGGCAGACGGCCAGGCTACCCGGAAAAAATTGCGGTAAACCTCACCGGTTGCAGGCAGCACGCCCAGAGGTTTTGTCCGCTTCAGCATCCGTCCGATGCCGAAGAAATAGCTGTTGATTTCCCGAAGGCTTGATTTCATGCGGCTTTCTCGCTGGCTCATGGCAGTATACCCGGGAGACCCCGCTCCTTTCTGCAAAGTAGTTTCTTTAATATGGGCTGTTTTCCCAACGGTATTTTACCATGATTCGGGGAAATTTGCATCATGAGTTTCGGGAAATCTGCATCATGAGTTTTAAAGAACAGCGGAAACCGGAATCAAATGCCAGGTTCCTGTGCATACTATCCGAAACAGGGCTGCGGCACGCGGCGGCAGGGCGGAAAAGAACCGGCGGAAGCCGGCCTTCGTCCGGCAGAGAGCGGGCGGGCGGGGAATGGAGGACTGATCAGAACATGAGCGACGAAACGAAACAGGAGGACGGGCAGGAGCAGCAGGCAGGATCTCCTCCGCCAGAGGGAAACGCGCAGAAGGGCGGGGAGCAGACCACGATCCGGCTGGACGATCTGAAGGGAAGATTTTTGTCAAACGACCTTGCGGATAATATGAGCAGCTTTGACCGTGTTCTGCAGGTGGAAAAGAATTTTGATATTCTGAAGAGAGTCTTTTTCATCGGGGAGAGACAGGCGTGCTTTTATTTTATCGACGGGTTCCACAAGGATGATACCCTGCAGAGGCTGCTGCAGTATTTTTACGGGCTGAAGGCGGAGGATACGCCGCAGAGCTTTGAAGAGCTGCTGCAGAAGTATCTGCCGTACGGCGAGCTGGAACTTGTGAGGGATATGGACAAGCTGCTCGGAGCAATTCTCTCTGGAAAGCCGGCGCTGATCGTGGACGGTTTCGGGGTTTCTGTAACGGTGGATTTCCGGGATTATCCGGCCAGGAGCGTGTCGGAGCCGGATAAGGACAAGGCGATGCGGGGCTCGAAGGACGGCTTTGTCGAAACGCTTGTTTTCAATACGGCGCTGATCCGCAGACGTATCCGGACGCCGCAGTTTACGATTGAGATGCTGTCGGTTGGAAAGAGCTCGCGGACGGATATCGCGATGTGCTATATGGAAGACCGGGTGGATAAAAAATTTCTTGATACGGTTACGAAGCGGATCAAAGGCATCAACATCGACGCTCTTACCATGAATCAGCAGAGCCTGGCGGAGTGCATGTTCGGGACAAGGTGGCTGGACCCGTTTCCGAAATTCAAGTATTCCGAGCGGCCGGATACGGCGGCGGCCTGCATTCTGGAGGGAAACATCGTCCTTCTGGTGGATAATTCGCCGTCTGCAATGATTCTGCCGGCCAGCATTTTTGATATTGTGGAGGAGGCGGACGATTATTATTTTCCGCCGGTTACGGGCACGTATCTCCGTCTGTCGCGCATTATCATCAACTTTCTGGCAATTATCCTGACGCCGCTGTTCCTGCTGCTGACAGAATATCCGGAATATGTGCCGAAAGGCTTTGAGTTTATTGCCATCAAGGAAACAATGAATATTCCGCTGATCTGGCAGTTCCTGATTCTGGAGTTTACCATCGACGGACTGCGGCTTGCGTCCATCAATACGCCGAACATGCTGAGCACGCCGCTCAGTGTTGTGTCGGGTCTTGTCATCGGAGAGTTTACGGTCAGCTCGGGCTGGTTCAATGCCGAGGCGATGATGTATATGGCGTTTGTGGCGATCGCCAATTATACGCAGGTCAATTTTGAGCTTGGCTATGCCCTGAAGTTTATGCGGCTGATTACGCTGCTGCTGACGGCATGGTTCGGAATATGGGGCTTTGCGGGTGGACTGATCTTCTCTCTGGCCTGCCTGTGCTTCAACCGGACGATCGCGGGAAAAAGCTATATCTACCCGCTGATCCCGTTCCATTTCCGGGAGCTTGCCAGAAGACTGTTCCGCGTATCGCTGCCGGCGAGTGAAAAAAGAAGACGCTCCTGAGAAATCGGGGGTACGGCTGCCTGAGCGCGGTAGGAAGAAACATAAAACCCAACGAGAGGAAAGATGCCTTGACGGGAACGGCGCCTGAGTACGGTAGGCAGAAAAGAAGAAAGAATGGGACGCCTCCTGTGTCCCGGAAAACGAATAACCCCCTGCAGACGCTTTTGCGTGCGAGGGGGTTATCGTGCAGCGGTTCTGCCGGAGCAGTATGTTCGCTGCGGCTTAATTTCTTTTGTCCGTGAGAGCGAGGATAAAATCAGTCGTTACCTGATAGTACTTGCTCAGAGAGATAAGATGGCGGATCGGCATTTCGTTTGCCCCGCGCTCATATCTTGCGTACATGGTCTGGGAGATGCCAAGAACATTTCTTGCAACAAACTCCTGTGTCAGATCGTTTTCCTGCCTTAAGTCACGGATTCGTTTCTTGTAGTCCACGTTGATCACCTTTTCCTAATAAAATTTTGGTTGCGCCATGCAGCACTGTCAACCAATGGTTCGTTACAAAGGTATTATAGCACATATTATGATAGAAGAAAAGAGAAAAAGTAAAAAAAATTGAGAAAATTTTATTTTTTTATCAAACGCCATGGTTGAACCGCAGAAACACAGGGTTTAAACCGCATTTTTTCGAGCTTTTCCGCGCCGGAGCATGGAAATAAAAGGGAAAAGAGGGCAAAAGAGGCTTATCGCTGTCTCGGAGGTGCCTTCTGACGGGTGCAGAATCTTCTCGCTTCCTCCGGATAACACAGCTGCTTTGTGTGAAATCTGTCTGAGGAAAAAAGGTATTTTCTGCCTGCAGAGATGGAAAAACTGCTTGCGCGGCGGGAAAGTATGGATTAAAATGTCGGGGAGGGCGAAATTGCTTTACCCTCGGAGCTGTCCTGCATGCGCCGTGCGGGCAGCCGGCCGAATAAACGGACGGCGCGGAAACGGGGAGTAATTATGATAAGAAAAAAGATGTTCGCAGGAATGCTTATGGGACTGGCAATGCTGCTGTCTGCCGGCTGCGGCGGGAAGGAGGCGGAGAATGGTGCGGATATAACGCCGACCACGCAGGCGGAGCCTTCCGCGGATGCAGCGCCGTCAAATCCGGCGCCTTCGCAGGCAGGGAACCAGGAAGACGGGGATGCAGAGCCGACGCAGGAGGTCGGAATCCCGCCGGTTCCTACGCTGACGCAGGCTCCGGTTATGACGGAGGCGCCGACAGACGGGAAGGAAGCGGACGAGAGAACGCAGGAGGAGATCTATCAGGACATGATCGAGCGCTCCCTGCTTGCGGAGGGAAATAATTACCGGATTAAAAAGGTACTTGAGAAGGCCAGAAACGGCGAGGAGGTTATGCTTGCCTATATCGGGGGCTCCATTACGGAGGGCGCAAATGCATCGGATGCGACCTGCTATGTGACAAAATCCTACGACGGCTTTGTGGAGCTGACCGGGGCGAAGGAGGCAGGGAATGTGTCCTTTGTCAATGCGGGGCTCGGCGGAACGTCTTCGGCGCTCGGAATTATGCGCTATGACCGGGATATCGTGGAATACACCGGAAAACAGCCGGATATTGTTTTTATTGAATTCTCGGTGAACGACTGGCAGGAGCCGACGGACGGGGAGGCGTTTGAATCCCTGATCCGCAGAGTGTACGGGGCGGAAAACGAACCGGCGGTCGTACTGGTTTTTGCGGTATTCAAGTCACGCTGGAATATGCAGACAAACTATACCCCGCTCGGAAAGCTGTATCGTCTGCCGATGGTGAGTATTCTGGACGCAGTTGTCCCGGCGCTGGACGAGGAGCATACGCTGGATGAAGACATATTCTTTTCCGATATTTATCATCCGACGCAGTACGGGCACAAGATTATGGCAGATTGCCTGAACTATATGTTTGAAACGCTGGATGCCGCGGAGGCGGACGAGCCTTATGTCATGCCGGAAAAAAGCTGGTACGGCGATACATACGAGAATACGGCGCTGATTGATTCTCAGAGGCAGGATGCCGTATCGGAGCTTTCGGCGGGCGGATTTACGGAGACGGACGGGGCGCTGGGAACCTACCGCTACGACAGAACGCTGAAAACCTTCCCGGATAACTGGATGCACGCTGCCGGCAGCGGAGATGAACCGTTCCGGATGACGCTGACCTGCGACGGCCTGCTGATGGCATACAAGCAGAGCAGCGATAAAAAGTTCGGAAGCGTGGATGTGTATGTGGACGGCGAATTTGTAATGAAGGTGGACGGCTATTCCGAGGGCGGCTGGAACAATCCGGTTCCGGTGCAGATTATCAAGGGCCGCGGGCAGCAGGAGCATACGGTTGAGATCCGGATGTCGGAGGGCTCGGAGGATAAGGCATTTTCCATCCTTGCGTTTGCAGCCGGACTGGAGACGGATGCCGCAGAGTAAGCGGAGCGCAGGCAGAGCGGCGGTGTGGAGCTGCTGCGGTATTTCCGGCCGGCAGAGCGCCCGGGCCTGGCGGGCAGCCATTTTTTGGGAGTTTTGCCCGGAGCAGTTTCCGGCCGGCGGATATTGCATGCTGTGCGGCCGGCTGCGCCGCGCCCGGCGTGCAGAAGCTTTGAGCAGGGAAAGTACGGGGCCGGTTAAGCGCAGAACGTCAGCACCGTTCTGGCTGCCGGCCCGCCCGCTTTCCGGATTCAGCGGATTGTTTTCAGCATTTCTTCAATATATGCCGCAACCTCCGCCATAGAGGAGGCTTCCCGGAGGCTTTCGTAGCTTGCGCGGTCGAAGACGGGGCCGTCTTTTGTTTCAAGAAAGGCATAGCGCTCGCCGTCCGGAAGTCCGTAAGGCGCAAGGTCGGAGAGCAGCAGGCGTGCGCCGTTCTGCTCCCTGATGCTCCCGGCATCGTATACCTGCGGCATGAAAATGCCCCGCATGCCGGTGCGCAGCCGGGAAATCACGCCGGTATCCTCCACCCATACATCATGATCGCCGACCGGGCAGGGAAGCAGCACCTGCACGGTATCTCCCGGCGCACAATCTCCGCGGAAAACCCGTTCGATCTCAATGGATGCAATGGCGCGGTATTCCGGCTCTCCGGAGAAGTCCATTACAATATTCTGAATTCCGGCAACGGTACCTTCAAAAATGTGCGTTTCAATATTAGTAAACAGTTCTTCCTCCTCCAGCCAGAGAAGATCCGCGGTGGAAGCCGGCAGCGGGTCGGGCAGATGGTCGATGCGGGAAACCGTTACGCCGCGGGAAGCCTCCGAGAGCGGAAAGTTCTCCTTCCCGGAGCCGCCGGGCAGAAGCCTGAACAGCAGGAGCGCAGCAGCCGTAAAAACAAGGCAGAGCGAGGCGCAGAGAATCAGCGCAGGCTTCGGCATCGGACGGATAGAGCTGCGGCGTTTTTGGGCGGCGGTTTTTTCGCAGGACAGCGGTTCGGGAGGATTTTCCGGAAGCGGACAGCGTGCAAGCAGTTCTTCATCAACATTTCCAATTGATCGGAATAATATTTCTTTATTCATAAAAAAACCTCCTTTTTACAACGGATCAGGCAAGGATGAACAGATCTGGCCAAAGTTTCACTGTATAAGTTCGTCAAAGTGCAGATGCTTTTGAACTGTTCGGATTACGGTTCCCTGCCGTCCATGAATCCCTCGCGCCGCAGATGCCTTGCAAGTTTTCGGCGGACGCGTGAGAGTACAGCGCTTGTGTGCTTTTCCGAGAGGCCGTACCGGGCTGCGATCCTGTATACCGGCATCACGTAAAAATACCGCAGGAGAAAAATATTGCTGTCGCGTTCGGACAGAGAGCAAAGAAAGCGGCTGATGCTGCGTTCCAGTTCCCGCAGCTGAAATTCCGTTTCCACCGTGCGTGTGTCCGCGACGCATTGGGAAAGTTCCTCCAGAACGAGCTCTGTCTCGCCGCCGCCCCGTTTTGCGGCTCGGAAGGATTCGAAGCGGTTGAGCGCAAGATTCCGGGTAATGCGCGCGAGAAACAGCCGGAGCCGGCCGGGTCTTGCCGGCGGTATGGCGTTCCAGGCGGAAAGCCAGGTGTCATTGACACATTCCTCCGAATCCTCGCGGTTTGCAAGGATATTGTTGGCGACGGCAAAGCAGTAGGCGCCGTATCTGGCAGCAGTCTGCGGTATGGCGTCCTCCTCCCGCTGAAAATACAGAGCAATAATATCCTGATCCTCCATTTTTTCACCTCCTTTATGTCTGCGGCACTGCATTTTGCAGAATGCCGTTTTTATTTTACCGCTCCTAATATATAAGACAGAAAAACAGGGAAAAGCCAACCTCTGTTTCAGAAGATTTTTTAAAATGTATCGGAGAGGGTTTTTACGGCGGAAGCTCCGCAGAATAGTATCCTGTTTAAAGAAAGATTATATTATGAATCAGGAAACTCTGAAGTTCAGGTAGATCAGGCGAACCGGAGATCTCCGGTGTCCTAAATATTCGACGGTACTTGAAAATACAGGGCCGGAAGTGGTAAAATTGAAACGTCGGAGCGGGAAAACGGGTCAGAAGCAGTGGAACCAGGGAACTGGGGAAGCAGAGCAGCGGAAAAAGCGCTGAGAAAGCGGGGCCGGGCAGAAGCGCCAGGAAAGCGGGGCTGAGACAGAATTGCAGCGGCGGATTGAGGAAAGCGGGGCCGGGACCGGCAGAAAAAAGCATGAGCCGTGTTGTGACAGGATTTTCCGGAGCGGACCGGTGCGGGAGAATTGGGCGTTCAGGGGAATACGCAGATCGGATTGCGGTGAAAAGACAGAAGCAGAAGGCGTGGGAGGTAACGGAGGATGAATAAGAATGAGACATCACAGACATCCGGAATGCCGGAAGAATGGCAGGCCGAGGGAAAGAAAAAAACAAAAATAGTCTGTCTCGGGGACAGCATTACGGAGGGCTTCGGGCTGGGAGCGGAGGAGAATTATCCTGTTCTTCTCGGGAGAAGGCTCGGCGGAGAATACGAGATCATGAACGCCGGAGTGACGGCCCACTGCGTGACGGATGAAACCGCACCGGACGGCAGAACCATCGGGCTTCCCTATATGCGCACGGAAAAATATGCCGCGGGCATTGCGGCGCAGGGCGATATCTATGTGCTGCTGCTCGGGACGAACGACGCGCAGGACGGGCTTTTTGACGACGGCAGCGCCGTGGATCCGTATTTTAATGTTTTCGGACAGCGGGAGCATTTTATCCGGCATTACGAGCGGATTCTGAGCGATGTGCGCCGGGCGAATCCGGCGGCGCGGATCTATGTCTGCCGGCCGGTTCCGATTCTCAACTGTATATGGCCCAAACATCAGCAGAAATATCTGGATGTAATTCTTGACAAGCTGGACGAGATCGGCCGAAGAAATCCGGATGTCCGGATGCTTGATCTTTTTTCGGCCTTCCGGTCGAAAGGAGATGCGTGGCTGAAATCGGTCTATCAGGCGGACGGCCTTCACCCGGGGCCGGAGGGGGCGGCGTTCCTGGCAGAGCTGGTTGCGGACAGGCTTGCGGAGGATGCGCGCGGATAAATCAGTGAGTCAGAAGAATAAATCATTGTGAAAGCGCACTTTTTTCCGGTATACTAAAAGGGGATAATTGAGCGAAGAACAATACCGGTGATTACCGGATGTCCGGAGGAGGCAGGGGAACCTCCGGTGGAGGCAAAAACTGTATTTTTCAGAAGATTGGAGGTTTTGGAATGTCGATTATAAACATTGAATTTTTCTCGGGAGCGCTGCTGCGCCCGGTGTCGTTCCGCGTATTTCTGCCGAACGATGTCAGGATTCCGCCGTCGGAGCTGGCGTCGAATCCGCATTATCAGAGGCCTGCGAAGACACTGTTTCTTCTTCATGGCTACACGAACAATTCCGGCGAATGGTTTTACGGCAGCTCCGCGCGCTATCTGGCGGAGAAGTACAACCTGGCGCTGGTCTGCCCGAACGGCGAGAACGGCTTTTATCTGAACGGCGGGGCCACCGGCAGCAGGTACTGTGATTTTGTCGGGCAGGAGCTGGTGGAATACATGCGGAAAACCTTCGGACTGGCCGGGGGGCCGGAGGACACCTTTATCGGCGGGCTGTCGATGGGGGGCTTCGGAGCGCTGCACACGGCGTTTGCGTTTCCGGAAAATTTCGGTAAAACGATTGCCATGTCATCCGCGCTGCTTATCCACGAGCTTCCGAAAATACAGCCGGGACAGGATAACGGGGTGGCGAACTACGAATATTACCGCCGCTGCTTCGGAGATCTGAGCCAGGTGGAGGAGAGCGACGCAAATCCGGAGACTCAGATTCTGAAGCTGAAACAGGAAAGTAAGAAAATACCGGACATTTTTATGGTTTGCGGTACAGAGGATTTTCTGATCGAGAGGAATCGTGCATTTTACCGGTTCCTGCAGCAGGAGGGAGTACCGGTATTTTACGAGGAAAGCCCGGGAACCCATAATATGCAGTTCTGGGATGCGAAGCTTGAACCGGCGATCCGCTGGATGCTGGAGGTATAAGTCAGGGCTGCACGTTTGGCTTGCCGGAGCCGGGCTTTAAAAAGCCGGGCAGTACGGCAGGAAGCCGTACGGTATGTATCGTGAAAAAACGGCTCGGAGCCGTACGGCTCCGGGCCGGCATCAATAAAGCGGACTGCGGATTTTCCGGGGTCTGCAGGGGGGGACAGGAATGGAAAAATATTATTTGCTTTGCTACACAAGGAAGCCGCTTGAGGACGCTGTTTATTCCGAAAAGCTCGCGTACAGCATGCATCTTGCCCTGACGCAGGACGGGGAGCATTTTACGCCGCTCAATCACAATTCGGGAATTTTGTACGCAAAGGCGGTTCCGCGCCCGGATGGCACTCTGCATGCGAAAAGCCTTAAGTCGCCTATGCTTTTTGTTCTGGCGGACGGTTCCTTTGCCGTGACGGCAAAAAGAGTGGAGGCGGACGGGAGCGTGGATGCGGAGCTTAGGGAGAAATTGCTTGCGTTCTGCAGCAGTGATCTGATCCATTATGAGGAGCTGGGCGCCTGGGACGCGGAGGACGCGCGGACGCTGCTCCAGGAGACTGCAAATGCGCAGAGCAGCGCAGAGGAAGCACTGCAAGGTGCGGACGAGGATGCGGATGTGTCCGCACAGCGCAGGCTGATGGGGCAATTTACGGAAAGCGAGCTCTCCGCAATCCGGGAGCAGCTGCCGGGGGCCGAGCCGGGCAACATGATCGAGATATCGCAGGAGCAGGCAAAGCGTCTGAAATGCCGTTTCCTCACTCCGGTCAACACGGCGAACGAGGTTCCGGAGACGGTGGAGGCGAACAGTGCCGCCGAGCTTGCCGCCGTGAGGGCGACGGCCCGTTACAGCGACGGCTCGTCGATGGAGAAAAAGGTGGACTGGTATGCGGATCCGGTGGATTTTAACACGCCCGGCGAGTATGAGATTTTCGGGAAGGTGCACCAGGAGCATTTCCCGTTCCCGATCGCGTGGGATCGTGCGGACCCGTGCATCGGGCGCTGGGACGGAAAGTATTATTTTATTGCGACGAACGATGCGGATGGAAACCGGTCGTTGTACATAAGGGAGGCCGATACGATCCCGGGGCTGATGACGGCCCAGGAGGTGTTGATTCTCAACACGGAGATGTATCCGCATCTGAAAGGGCTTTTATGGGCGCCGGAATTCCATGTGATCGGGAACAGGCTCTATATCTTCCATGCTGGTACGCCGGGGCCGTTCGAGAAGGAACAGAGCCATGTGATGGCGCTGAAGCCGGGCGGCAATCCGATGCGGGCGCAGGACTGGGAAATGCCGGTGCGCGTTGTGCGGCAGGACGGCAGCATGCTGTACGGCGAACAGGGAATCACATTGGACATGACGGAGTTCGAGTCTGCGGGAGTTCACTATGTATGCTGGTCGCAGCGGCAGTTTCATCCGGTTGATCAGGGGGCATGGCTCTACATTGCACGCCTGAACCCGGAAAAGCCGTGGCAGCTTGCCTCGGAGCCGGTACTTTTGTCTCAGCCGGAGTACGGCTGGGCCAACAATCATACCTTTGTGGATGAGGGGCCTTTTGTAATCAAGCGGGACGGCATGATTTACATGACCTTCTCGAGCGCAGCTGTCGATTCTACTTATGTGACCGGTCTGCTCTCGGCGCGCGAGGGGGACGATTTGCTTGTGCCGGAAAACTGGGTGAAGGAGAATTATCCTCTGCTCTCCTCCCGCAGCGTCCCGTCCGATGTCAGCCGCGACGGCTGCACAGCGGAAAAATCAAGGTGGGGAGAATTCGGACCGGGACATAATTCCTTTGTGGAGGACGAGGACGGCGTAATGTATTTTGTTTATCACGCAAGGCGCGGGGTGAACGGGGTGAGATCAAGCGGTCTGCGCAGGCTGCATTTCAACCGGGAGGGGTTCCCGGTGCTTGATCTGACGGAGGAACTGGATCTGAAACCGGAGCTTACCTGGGTTAAAACGAAGGTGATCGTCCGGTAGAGGATAGATCGGCGGCGCGGGAGACGCCGCCGGAAAATCAGAGTAATAAAACCTGTAATCACAGCAGCATCGCGGGCGGATCGCGATATGCAAAGGGGAGGGCCTGGAACAGAAAACGCGGTTTTCGGCCAAGCAGTCTGAACTGCGGCGCAGGCCCGGATTGAAATGCCGCTTATGCGGCGGAATGAGAGGAAGTATGAAAAAGAGAAATCTGTTTTTGGCACTCGCGGCGGCGGTTGTACTTGCAGGCTGCGGAAAGCCGGACGAAACTCCGGATCAGCAGGGCGGCGGAACGACGCCGGAAGCAGTGACGCCGGAGGCAACGCCTACGCCGGAGCCGACGCCGAGTCCGGAACCGACGCCGACGCCGGAACCAACTCCGGTGGCGGAGAATTTCCTTGAGCTTTACAAGGACTATTTCTATATGGGAATTGCGCTGAATCCTACGGACTTCAACAACTGGGGCAAAATCGGAGATACGATCACGGCCAATTTCAACAGCTTTTCCTGCGAAAACGAAATGAAGCCGGACGCACTGCTGCGGCAGAAGGAGAGCCAGGAGGGGCTTGCGGACGGCAGCACCTACACGGAGCCGGCTGTCGATTTCTCGCGCTGCAACGCTGCGATTCTGCGCGCGCTGGAAAACGATGTCAAGATCCGCTTCCATACGCTTGTATGGCATGCACAGACGCCGCGCTGGTTCTTTACTGAGGATTACACAAACGACGGCGAGTATGTCAGCAAGGAGGTAATGCTCAAGCGTCTGGAGAGCTATATCCGGCAGGTGCTCACCTGGTTTGATACGGAATATCCGGAGCTGATCTACGCTGTGGATGTAGTGAACGAGGCGTTCAACGGGCCGATATCCGACGAGAACCCGCACGGTGTTGTGGAGGAGACCGACGGGCACGAAAACTACTGGTTTGAGGTGGTCGGAACGGATTATGTTTACTATGCATTCTACTATGCAAGACAGTACGCGCCGGAATATATGAAGCTGTTTTACAATGATTACAACACGGTTTCCAAGACAAAGCGGATCATCGACGGACTTCAGAAGATTCAGGACGAGGGGCTGATCGACGGGATCGGCATGCAGTCCCATGTCGGGCTGGAGAGCGTGATGGACGTGACGCTGCTGCCGACCGTGCGCACCTTCTGCCGTGCGGGCTACGAGGTGCAGATTACCGAGTTTGACCTAGGCATCGGCCAGGAGGCGACCGAGGAAAATCTGGAGAAGCAGGCGCGCAAGCTGAAATGTCTGATGATAGGTCTGCAGGAAATCGTGGACAGCGGCATGCCGTTTACTTCCATGACCTTCTGGGGCTATACGGACCGTCCGGCCAGCGGCGGCTGGAGAGCCGGCGAGCATGCGCTTCTGTTTGATGAGCAGGGAAATCCGAAGCGTGCGTTCTATGGTGTTCTGCAGGACCCGTCAGTTCTGGCGGTTGATTATTGATTTCTTGAATAAAACCACCTTTTGTGCTATACTGTAGCAGGAAGGTGGTTTTTTATGTTTCAGGTGAAATACGTTGTTGTCGAAAGCTTCGGCGGTGCGGATTTTGTTCGGGACTGGTCGGACGGGATTCCGGTGTGGTTTTTTATTGTGCTTAAAACACCGTCTAGGCTCAGAGTTGGGGAACGGGTAGTGGAATGCGAGGCGGAGAGCTTCGTGCTTTATCCGCCGATGACGCCGATTTATTACGAGGCGCGGGGGGCATATCATCACGAGGAATGGATTCAGTTTCTGTCCGACGATACGGACCTGCGGGAGCCCTATGTTCCGCTGGCGCGGCCGGTAAAGCTGATCAATCCGTTCGGGGTGCATGAACTGATGCGCATTCTGGCTTATGAGAATGTTGCGGGCTACAGCGAACGGGAAAGATCCATGGAAGCGATGATGAAGCTTCTTATCTATAAAATGCATGATTCGTGCGCGGACAGGGAATCGGTCAGTATGGATTCCCGGCTGCTGCGCCTGCGCTCACAGATCTATCTTCATCCGGAAAAGGACTGGACGGTGCGCCGGATGGCGGAGCTGGTCTATCTGAGCGAAAGCCGTCTGCATACCATGTATAAAGAAGCGTTTCATATTACCTGCATGAATGATGTGATAATGAGCAGAATCCAGTATGCACAGAACATGCTGGAATGCACGGACAAGCCGGTCTCGGATATTGCGCTGGAATGCGGCTATCACGGAAACGAGCATTTTTGCCGGCAGTTCAAGGAAAAAACAGGCCTGACGCCGGGGCAGTACCGGGTGAGGTACGCCATTCCGCGGGAACAGGTTTGAAGAGGGCGGCCGGTGCGCGGCGGGATAAAAAGGGGCGTTTTTCTTCCAGAGAAGACGGCTGCGGTGCAGTGCGCCTGGCTCCGGAAAATTGTCTGCGGTACTTGAAATCGGCCGGGCAATCGGTTACAATAAGAACAGCCTTTTAGAAAGGGGGATGGATTTATGCTATCGATAGGCTGGCTGGTTGTTTTTGTATTGCTGATCGGCTTTGAGGCGGCTACGATGGGGTTGTTTACGATCTGGTTTGCAGGCGGTGCGATCGCGGCATTTCTGCTATCGCTGTTTCTGGATAATCTGATCGTTCAGCTGATCGTATTTCTGATCGTGTCATTTCTTCTGCTTTATTTTACAAGACCTGTTGCGCTCCGGTATTTCAACGGGAAACGGGTAAGAACAAATGTCGACGAGCTGGCGGGAAGGGAAGCGAAGGTCGTCGAGACCATCGACAACTTCAACGGAACCGGCGTCGCGTCGCTGAACGGTCTGGAGTGGACGGCGCGTTCGGAAAAGGACGATGAAATCATTCCGGCGGGAGAAAAGGTCACGGTAACAGAAGTGAGGGGAGTCAAGCTCATTGTTGCCCGGGCGGAAGCAGCGCAGGAGGCAGCTTCGGAATTACCGCAGAACTAATTAGAAAATGCCGTTTGGCAAAGAAGGAGGAAGGGTTATGCCACCAGTAGGATATGTTGCGATCGCGTTTGTTGTTGTCATTTTATTGATTCTGGCATCGTGCATCAAGATTGTACCGCAGGCACAGGCTTATGTTGTGGAGCGTCTCGGCGGCTTCCAGGGAACCTGGAGCGTCGGCATTCATTTTAAGGCGCCGTTCATCGACAAGATTGCGAAAAAGGTGCTGCTGAAAGAGCAGGTTGTGGATTTCGCGCCGCAGCCGGTTATCACGAAGGACAACGTGACGATGCGCATCGACACGGTCGTATTTTTCCAGATCACCGATCCGAAGCTCTATGCTTACGGCGTGGAGCACCCGATTATGGCGATTGAAAATCTGACCGCTACCACGCTGCGTAATATTATCGGCGATCTCGAGCTCGATCAGACGCTTACTTCAAGAGAGATCATCAACACAAAAATGCGCGTCTCTCTTGATCAGGCGACCGACCCGTGGGGCATCAAGGTAAACCGCGTTGAGCTGAAGAATATTATCCCGCCGGCGGCCATCCAGGATGCGATGGAGAAGCAGATGAAGGCGGAGCGCGAGCGCCGCGAGGCAATTCTGCGCGCCGAGGGCGAGAAGAAGTCCACGATTCTTGTGGCAGAGGGCAAGAAGGAGTCCGCGATCCTCGAGGCGGAAGCCGAGAAAGAGGCTGCCATCCTGCGCGCCGAGGCGAAGAAGGAAGCCACCATCCGCGAGGCGGAGGGCCAGGCGCAGGCGATTATTGCCGTACAGCAGGCGAACGCCGATGGTATCCGCGCACTGAACGAGGCGAACCCGAATACCGGCGTAATCCAGCTCAAGAGCCTGGAGGCGTTCAGCAAGGCGGCGGACGGCAAGGCGACGAAGATTATCATTCCTTCCGAGATTCAGGGCCTGGCAGGGCTTGCAAAGAGCCTTGCAGAGGTTGGAGGAAAAGATGCGTGACGGCGCAAACGGAATGACGGAATAAAGAGAAACACTTACAGGGCAAGAAAAGAGCCTTCTGCAGAGAGCAAAATGCGGCAGAAGGCTCTTTTTTTCAGAATAGATAACCGGATTAATTTTTTCCCTGCTTTGTCAAAAGTGTTTCGAATCTGCGGAACTGCCTTGAAAAAGCTTTTCAGCATGCACATATAATTTCGTTCTTTGGTCTTCTTATCAGATTCTATGTAAGAAAGAGTTTCAAGAGTTTTGAAAAAAATAATTATGACTATAATAGATTATACACACCACTATATACATTTTAATTAAATGTCAGTGCATAACTTCCTGACAGTTATGCACTGACACGGTATAGCTGACTGCATTCATTAAATGTGATAGCCGGCGGCCTTTTTGTTTTCGTTCCTCAAGCTTTCCCGTTCCAGCAGTACGTACACAGCTTCTTCGGATCGATCTCCACCGCCTCCATCATATCGTCGAGTCGGTTGAAGCTGAGCGAGGTGAAGCCGAGCTCCCTGCGGATCTCCTCGACCATCGCTGCATATTCCGGCGTGTCCGGGTTGGCGTAGCGCTCAAGCACTTCCTCGTCGTTTGCCTTGTCGCCTTCCAGACGCGCGATAACGCGGCGTGTGATCAGATCCATATCCGAGGTGGAGCGGGAGAAGTTGAGGTATTTGCAGCCGTAGAGGATCGGCGGGCAGGCCGGGCGGATGTGTACCTCGCTCGCGCCGCTCCGATAGAGGAATTCCGTTGTCTCGCCGAGCTGCGTGCCGCGGACAATGGAATCGTCGATCAGCAGCATTTTTTTACCCTGGATCAGATCATGCACCGGGATAAGCTTCATCTTGGCGATCAGATTGCGCTTTGTCTGTATGGTCGGCATAAAGGAGCGCGGCCAGGTCGGCGTATATTTAATGAACGGACGGGAAAACGGGATGCCCGACTCATTCGCGTAGCCGACCGCATGTGCGGTTCCGGAATCCGGCACACCGGCTACGATATCCGGCCTTGCATTGTCGCGCCGCGCCATCAGCTTGCCGCAGTTGTTGCGCATGCGCTCCACGCTGATTCCCTCGTAGGAGGACGAAGGATAGCCGTAGTAAACCCAGAGAAAGGTGCAGATTTTCATTTCGCTGCCCGGCTTCACCAGCGTAACGACGGAATCCGCCGTGAAAACAACCACCTCGCCCGGGCCGAGTTCGCGGTAATCCTTGTAGCCGAGATTGAGATAGGCAAAGCTCTCAAACGCCGCGCAGATCGAGCCGTCCTTTTTGCCGAGTGCGACCGGCGTGCGCCCCATCCGGTCGCGCGCCGCGTACACGCCCTTCGGGGTCAGAAGCAGGATGGACATCGAGCCGTCGATCAGCTCCTGAGCATAGCGGATGCCGTCGACGAGATTTTCCTTCTGATTAATTATGGAGGCGACCAGCTCCGTCGCGTTGATATCGCCGCCGCTCATCTCAAGGAAATGCGTGTTGCCGCTGCGGAAAACCTGACTGACAATCTCGTCCGCGTTATTGATTTTTCCTACGGTTGAGATTGCGTAGGTGCCGTGATGGGAGCGCACGATCAGCGGCTGCGGCTCGTAATCCGAGATACAGCCGATTCCGTACCAGCCGGACATTTCATTGACATCCTTCTCGAATTTGGTGCGGAACGGCGAATTTTCAATGTTGTGGATCGCCCGGTTGTAGCCGTCTTTTCCGTAGACAGCCATACCCCCGCGTCTGGTGCCGAGATGGGAATGATAATCCGTGCCGAAAAACAAATCAAAAACGCAATCCTCTTTTGAGGCTACTGCAAAAAAACCGCCCATGCGATGTCCTCCCTGAATTGTAAAAGATCGCGGCACAAGCCTGCCGCAGGCTGAATTTTCTGCTCCGGTGCCGCTGTCTGGCCGGGGGCGGACAAAATTCCGTTTCTACTGTCAACAAAAAAATCCTAACCTATTATAAACACAAAAAGGGAAGAAATCAAGTATGAGTGCGAATGTCCTTACGGTTCTCTGCCGGTTATTTTCCGGCAGCATTCCCGATAAATTCCAGCCGTGGCATCCGTGATTTCCTGGGGAAGCGCGGGTGCGGGGGTCACGCCGTTCAGTCCGCGCTCGGTCAGCCAGTCGCGGACAAACTGCTTGTCGTAGGATTTCGGGGACACACCCGTGCGGTAATCGTCTGCAGACCAGAAGCGGCTGGAATCCGGTGTCATCAGTTCATCCGCCAGGGTGAGAACACCGTTTTCGTCATAACCGAATTCGAATTTTGTATCGGCGATGATAATGCCGTTTTTCAGCGCATGCGCGCTGCAGGCGCGGTACAGGTCAAGGCAGACCGAGCAGATTCGCTCTGCTTCCACGTCGCCGAGTGCCTCCCGCAGCCGTTCGAGAGAGACGTACTCGTCATGTCCGGTGCTGTTTTTTATGGAAGGGGTTATTATGGGCTCGCTGAGTTTTTCCGCAAGTTCATATTCCCGGTCAAAGCTCCGGCCGCAGAAGCTTTTCGAGCGGCTGTATTCCGCCCATATACTGCCGAACATATAGCCCCGGACAACAAATTCCCACGGCAGCATTTTCAGCTTCCTGACAAGAACCGTGCGCCGGTCATACTGTGCGGGAGCCTCGGAAAAGCAGAGCGGCAGATCGGAGAGCTGATCTGAAAGAATGTGGTTCGGAATAATGTTTCTGGTGAAATGAAACCAGTAGAGGGAAAGCTGGTTCAGAACAACACCCTTGTCCCGGATTTCTGAGCCGAGGATTACATCAAATGCGGAGATCCGGTCTGTTGTGACAATCACAAGTTCCTTCCCGCTGACTTCGTAAATTTCTCTGACTTTTCCTGAAATAATTTTCTTCATTGCGTTTCTCCTTTTCTGATTGGATATTTCCCGGTTGCTTCCTGTCCTACTCCTGCTTTTTGGCGTAGATTGTATCCATGCAGTGCTGGTGCGGGATGCCGCCGCTCATGCAGTCGAAGATGGTTTCGCTGCAGGAGGAGATCAGCCAGTCTGCGTAGTGGGTGAAAAGCTCTCCGGAAACCCATTGAATCTTTCTAGTCAAGTATAGCATGGAGGGCGCAGCAGGAAAATAACCGGGCTGTCGAATTGCGGAAAAATCTCAACCTGCAGTAGAGGAAAAGGGCCGGGACAGAAAGCGGAAGGAAAGGGAGGCAGAGCAGAAGGCGCGAGCGCTGCCCGCAGACAGGCAGCAACAAAAACAACGCATCCGTGCGTTTGCTGAAAATTGCGGGCTGAAAAAACGGATGACAATATGACTGGAAAATGTTATAATATTTCACCAGGAAGGGAATTTCAGCCTTATGTGCAGACGGGTTTATGAGCGGAGCTGCGCAGGCAAATGCGGAATATCAGGAGGAAGAGATGGAGAAATTGAGTACGAGCCGGCTGGACGAGCTTGCAAGCTGCCTGTCGCAGGAGCGCGTTATCGTGCAGATGCACAATTATCCGGATCAGGATGCCTTGGCGAGCGCCATGGGACTGAAGGTGCTGCTTGAAGCAAAAGGGAAAAAGGTAGAAATCGGCTACGAGGGAATTGTGGACAAGGATAACACGCTGAAGATGATAGAGCTTCTCGGCATAGAGATCTGCCCGCAGGATGAGCTCGGGCTGACGCCGGACGACGAGATAATCATTGTGGACGGCCAGAAGGGCAACATCAATATGACGGATTTTGTCGGCAGCGAGGTTGCCTGCATTGATCATCACCGGGTTCGCTATGCGGAAACCTATAAATTTCAGGATATCCGGAGCGAGGTCGGCGCCTGTGCGTCCATCATTGCCAGCTACTTTTTTGAAAACGATGTAGAAATGCCGCAGAATGTCGCAACAGCACTGCTGTACGGCATAAAAATGGATACGCATAATATGACGAGAGGAGTTTCGGCGCTGGATCTCGCAATGTTTTCGGCGCTTTTTTCTCTTGCGAATCACGAGCATTTAAAAATTTTTGATAATTACTGTCTTAAAATCGAAGATCTCGAAGCGTACCGGACAGCGATAGACACGCTTCATGTCGTTGAGGGGGTCGGGATCGCGGCGGTCGGGGCAAACTGCTCGGAGGCGCTGATGGCTTCGGTGTCGGATTTCCTGCTGACGCTTTCCAGCGTGCGGTTTTCCATTGTGCATTCGTACCGTGCGGGCGGAGTGAAGTTTTCCGTGCGCAGCGAGCTGGAACGGCTGGACGCGAGCGACCTGATTGCAAAGGCTCTGGAGGGCTTCGGGGACGGCGGCGGCCATTCGGACATGGCGGCGGGTTTTATTCCCAGGGTGCAGAGTGAGGAGGAGGCGGAAGCTTACGCGAGGCTTGTGGAGAACCGCATTATTGAAAACGTCCGAGGGCGCTGAATCTTAAGAATTCGGCCCGGCGGGCATGCCTGCCTCAAGGTTTTCAAAAATGTATGAAAATACCGGTGCCAGGCCGACAAATTCACAGCCGTAGCCGGTGATGCCCTGACCGAGATCGGCGGATCGGATAATTTTTACAACGCAGTACAGTTTAGCGTTCTCATCATCCGTAAGCTGAAGGCAGGCGTTGAAATAGTAGCCGATCGGAAGGCTGCTTTTTGAATGAAAGCCGATTCCGCCCTTTGAAATATCCACCACGGTAATCGGGGCATCAATATTTTCTGCTTTTATGTTGTCCTGCTTGAACAGGGAGGATACCTCCAGCTCAAGCTTGACGGGAAAACGCCGGTCTCTTCTTTTTTCGTTCATATAGCCGTTACCTCCGGATTGTAATTATGCCGCTGCGGTGATGCGGCCGGTAAAGCGGGATGCTTCTTATAAGCTTATTATATACGATTTCCGGGAGAAATTCAAGAACAATACTGTATAGAAACACGGCAAAGTTACTGTCAAGTAATCGTTGGCAATTTTTTTCCGTACAGATTTTCTTATGTTATCTATATCCATGCCTGCTTTGGT
>ERZ808040.474-NODE-474-length-34410-cov-5.309615_pt1 | contig 34410 bp, 31 predicted proteins | sample MGYA00380191_ERZ808040 | MGnify/ENA primary metagenome ERZ808040 (study PRJEB31490, sample SAMN06133395) | mouse gut metagenome | isolation source: J6 | host: mice | place: China: Chengdu | collected 2015-05 ...
CCTCGTTGATGCTGTCCTCAAGTGCAAGCGCTGTGCCGCTCGGCGCATCAACCTTCTGATTATGATGTTTCTCGACAATCTCTATATCAAAGCCAGCAGGAACCAGCACCTCTGCCGCCGCCTTCAGGAGCTTGAGCAGCATATTGATGCCAAGGGACATATTTGCGGACTTGAGAACTGCCACCTTCTTCGATGCCTCCTCGACATGTGCAAGCTGCGTCTCAGAAAGTCCTGTCGTGCAGAGCACACAGGGCGTCTGACGCTCGACACAATAATCGAGCAGCGCGTCAACTGCCTGCGATACACAGAAGTCTATCACTACATCTGCTGCAATATCACACTCTGCGATGCTGTGAAATACAGGATATGCATTCTTGATATGATCGGAAGCATCTACCCCTGCGACAATCTCAATCTCGGGGTCTGAGGCGATGATGCCTGTGATCATCTGCCCCATTTTCCCGTTGCAGCCGTGCATTATCACTTTTGTCATGTTTCTATTTCCTTTCTTATCTATCGTTTTCGTATCTATCGTTTTCTCGTTTATTCTCTGCCGTATTAGAGAATGCCGTAATTTTTCATCGCCTGCTCTAACTTTGCAGCCGTTGCGTCCTCCATGTCTGTCAGTGGTCTCCTGAGCGTTCCCGCCTCAAGGCCCATCAGATTCATCGCTTTCTTGACAGGAATCGGATTCACCTCGCTGAACAGCGCGCTGACCAGTTCAATCGCCTCAAGTTGTAAGCGGGCGCTCTCCTCCACTTTTCCCTCAAAATATTTCGCACAGATATCATGTGTCTGCTGCGGCGCGATATTGGACAGCACAGAGATCACGCCCTTTGCGCCCAGCGACAGAAACGGCACAATCTGATTGTCATTGCCGGAATAGACATCCACTTTTCCCTTTGCGAGCGCCATAAGCTTTGCATACTGGATAAAGTTATCCGTCGCGTCCTTCACACCCACAATGTTTTCCTCCTCCTCGCACAAGGATACAATCGTCTCCGGCAGCAGATTCACGCCGCCGGTTCTGCCCGGAATATTATAGAGAATCATAGGAATCTCAACCGCCTGCGCAATCAGTTTAAAATGTTCTTTTAAGCCCTTCTGTGTCGCCTTGTTGTAGTACGGTGTGACCACCAGCAGTCCATCGGCGCCAGCCTTCTGCGCTTCCTGTGAGAGATAGATTGCCGTCTGGGTGCAGTTTGAGCCTGTTCCGGCAATCACCGGCACTCTCTTTGCCACCTGCTGCACGCAGAAACGGATACACTCAATATGCTCCTCGTGTGTCAGTGTTGACGCCTCACCTGTCGTACCGCAGACGATGATCGCGTCCGTATTGTTTGAGATCTGAAACTCGATCAGCTTTGCAAACGCCTCGTAATTCACTTCTCCGTCTGGTTTCATCGGTGTGACAATCGCGACACCTGCTCCTTTGAATATAGACATAATGTAATCCTCCTTAATTCTTGAATTAACATATTTTCACAAAAAGATAGCACAAAATAAGAAAAACCGATCGTCTAGTCAATAGACAGTCGGCATCATATGCTTACGAATCTCCATCTGCCGGTCTGCGCCCGGCGCGGCTGAAAATGATAGCTCTCCATCTATTGATGACAGTCATACAGCTCTTAACCGTATGCCCAAGCAGCAACCCCTCAGGCGGCTCACCGCTTTCGGCGTCCTTTCCTTTTCCTTCTCCTTAACAGCGCCTGACGCCTCTTAAAAGGTACTGATAAAGAACGCAACCTCTACCTAAATTTTCTCTTATATTTCTTTATTATATAACCTTCGCCAACTGCTGTCAACCGCTAAATCAACAAAGGAGCCGCAAAGCTCCTCTGTTCAGACTACTTCAATTTTAAAAATCTCATCTGCCAGCCTGCGGACCTCCTCATTGAGCCGTATCCCCGTCAGAATGATATCCACATCTTCACTCCTCGCTTCCAGAATGTGTCTCAAATCCTCGATCGTAATAATGCCGTTGTCAATCAGCCCAAGCACCTCATCCAGAATCAGCAGACCGCATTCCCCTGTTGTGAGCACCTTTTTGGCAAAGTTCAGACCATTTTTGATGTTATAGATCTCCTCCTGCTTGCGTTTGTCAGAGAGCTGTGCAAACTCCTCCTCGCTCTTCTCAAAGCGGAAGATTTTGATCTCTGGCTCCATTCTCTTTAAGAACGCTTCATTCTGATAACTTTTCAGGAAGTTAATAATGACCACATCCCTGCCCATACTTGCCATCTGTATTGCCCTGCCAAGGGCAGCGGCAGATTTACCGTGACCTTCTCCACTGTATACCTGTATTAAACCTTTTTCCATTGATCTATACCTTATGTCCTTTCCAGATATGAACATTCATCACTTCGAACATGATAGCATAACATATAGGATATTGCAAGGTTCTTTTATGTTTTGCCAGTGTTATACCTCCTCGTCCTCCTCTGGAAGCTCCAGTTTGCTGACAGAGACTTCATAGGCAATCCGCTTCTCAAGCTCCTCATCCGACAGCTTTTTCATATACTCTCTTGACTGGATGCGCCCCCATACTAAGCAGCGCTCTCCCACCTCGAAATTAGAGGCATAACGGGCATTTCTTCCCCAGCAGATACAAGGGATGTAATCAGACTTGCCGTATGGACGGTTGACCGCCAGAAGCAGGTCCGCGATCTCGCGGCCAAGAGGAGTCTTTCTATATACAGGTTCCTTGCAGACAAAGCCGTCAAGGAAAATCTGATTCGTTTTGATATTTTCACTGATCTCATCCACAAATTCGATCTCTCTGGCAAATACAGAGAGGACCAGCTTATTTTTGTGCTCCTCATGTCTGTTGTAGGAACGGAACTGACCGTTTACCACGACCATCATCCCTCTATAGTCCCCATTTACGTCGAGCAGACGCTCTGAAATCATCACTGGTATAATGTCCATGGACTCAGACAGCCTTGCCACCTGAATATCGACCATATAGAAGCCCTCGCCAAAAATCTCATGGCTGAATGAGAACTCACTTACGACCTCTCCCATCACAGTTACCTGATTGTTTTCAATCACCTGCTCATGATATCCATTTTTTGTCTTTAATGTTTCTTGCATAATTTCATTCTCCCTTCGTTCTTGTAGTTAAATCATATGCTACTTTATACAGTAAATAAAGCATTTTTCATCGCAAATTAAAAGTTTTTTTTACAAATTTCGACAAAATTCGACCATATATGGCAGGTATCTGTACACAAAAGCGCCGTAATATGCGACTTGCCGTAGAAATGTTGTAATATTTTTACACTTGACTTCCAGTCACAAAGATTTACTGGAAATTTTTATAAAACTTGCAAAAAATATGGACAGGTGCTATACTATTTAAGTTTTGAGGAGCAGAAATACTCATGTTATCTATTCATGTTATCTATTATGGAGGAATTATATGATACAGAAAAGAGAAGATGTCAGAAATGTTGCGATCATTGCCCACGTAGACCACGGCAAGACGACGCTGGTTGATGAGCTGTTAAAGCAAAGCGGTGTATTCCGCGAAAATCAGGAAGTCGCCGAGCGTGTCATGGATTCCAATGACATTGAGCGGGAGCGCGGCATCACCATATTATCAAAAAATACAGCCGTTATGTATAAAAATACGAAAATTAATATCATCGACACCCCCGGCCACGCCGATTTTGGCGGCGAGGTGGAGCGTGTCCTCAAAATGGTAAACGGTGTTATCCTTGTCGTGGACGCTTTCGAGGGCGCCATGCCCCAGACAAAGTTTGTGCTCAGAAAAGCGCTGGAACTCAAGCTTCCTGTGATCGTGTGCATCAACAAAATTGACCGCCCTGAGGCGCGTGCCGCCGAAGTCGTGGATGAAGTACTGGAGCTGTTTCTGGAACTGGATGCAGACGATTCACAGCTTGACTGTCCCTTTGTATTTGCCTCGGCCAAAACAGGTATTGCCACGCTGGAAGAAGATGGCGCAGGCGTGGACATGACGCCCTTATTTGAGACGATTCTGGACTACATTCCCGCACCGGAAGGAGATCCCGATGCAGGAACGCAGGTTCTAATCAGCACCATTGACTACAATGAGTATGTCGGGCGCATTGGCGTGGGCAAGGTGGACAATGGCACCATCGCGGTCAATCAGGAAGTTGTCATCTGCAACCATCATGAGCCGGACAAGCAGAAAAAAGTAAAAGTCAGCAAGCTCTATGAATTTGACGGTCTCAATAAAATAGAAGTAAAGGAAGCCGGCATTGGCTCGATCGTCGCTATATCAGGCATTGCCGATATCCATATCGGCGACACGCTCTGTGCCGTGGACCACGTTGTGCCCATTCCTTTCCAGAAAATCAGTGAGCCGACCATTGCGATGCAGTTTATCGTCAATGACTCCCCGCTTGCAGGACAGGAGGGCAAATATGTGACCAGCCGCCATCTGCGCGACAGACTGTTCCGCGAGCTCAACACGGATGTGTCGCTGCGCGTTGAGGAGACGGAGAGCGCAGACTCCTTCAAAGTGTCCGGGCGCGGTGAGCTGCATCTGTCTGTCTTAATCGAAAATATGCGCCGCGAAGGATTTGAGTTTGCAGTCAGCAAGGCGGAGGTACTGTACAAAACCGATGAAAACGGCAAGAAACTCGAACCGATGGAGCTTGCCTATGTGGATGTCCCAGAAGAATTTTCGGGAACTGTCATCGAGAAGCTCAGCCAGCGTAAGGGCGAGCTGCAAAACATGGGAAAGGCGAGCGGCGGCTATGCCCGGCTTGAGTTCTCTATCCCCTCACGCGGATTAATTGGCTATCGCGGCGAGTTTATGACCGACACCAAGGGAAACGGCATCTTAAACACGACTTTTGACGGCTACGGCCCCTACAAAGGCGACATCCAATACCGCAAACAGGGGTCGCTGATTGCCTTTGAGGCAGGTGAGGCGATCACTTACGGCTTGTACAACGCACAGGAGCGCGGTACTTTATTTATCGGCCCCGGTGAGAAGGTCTACTCCGGCATGGTGGTCGGCCAAAATGGAAAGGGCGAGGATATTGAGTTAAATGTCTGCAAGAAAAAGCAGCTCACCAACACGCGGTCTTCCAGCGCGGACGAGGCACTGCGCCTCACACCGCCCAAGATATTAAGTCTGGAACAGGCACTTGACTTCATTGATACCGATGAGCTGCTTGAAGTCACGCCTGACAGCCTGCGCATCCGCAAAAAAATTCTGGACCCGACGCTCAGAAAACGGGCTGGCATGAAAAAATAGTATCGCGGAACAAATCAAATTTCCCTGCATATATTATAAAAAACATATGCAGGGGAATTTTATGTCTGATATGGATATCAATAAAGCCGAATCCCCGGCTTATTCTGGAAAGCTCACCTTAAACGTCACGTCGTCGCTGGGCTTTATCCCTATAAATAATGCCACCATAACCATTTCCTACTCTGGCGCGCCCGACACGGTCGTACAGACGCTGAACACCAATGAATCCGGCAATACGGAGACGATCGCACTCCCCGCTCCCAATCTGTCCTACAGCACCCAGATCAGTGATGTACAGCCCTACTCTGAATACAATATCTCTGTCACCGCTCCCGGCTACGAGCCCGTCTTTATCTCCGGCACAGAGATTCTCCCCGATGTCACGGCAGTGCAGCCTGTCAGCATGAATCCGCTCGAAGTCGAACCTCCCGGGGAAACAGAGGAGGATATCGTGATACCCGACCATACATTATATGGCGAGTACCCGCCGAAAATACCTGAGGATGAGATCAAGCCCATGGATGAGAGCGGCGAGATCGTCCTGAGCCGTGTGGTCATACCCGAGTATGTCATTGTGCACGACGGCCTGCCGCAGGACTCCTCCGCCCCCAATTACTATGTGCGGTATACAGACTACATCAAAAATGTCGTGTCATCCGAAATCTATGCGACATGGCCTGAAAATACGATCTATGCAAATACACTGGCGATCATGTCGTTTACGCTGAACCGTGTGTATACGGAGTGGTACCGAAACCAATCGTTTCACGTACAAAATCCTCCATCCTTATTCGAAATTTCATGCTGATCTCCTCATCCTTTACGTCAATTCTCTCGATTAATGAAGCCAGCAGCATTCTCTTTGTCTGTACATCCGCCTCGCCAAATACCTGTTTCCAGTCAGGGGCAATGCTTGTAAACCGCTCTAAATCCATTGTATCCTGTACGCCTGCATCTTCCTGTTTGAACTGCTCCAGCCGTTCTTTTCTTTCCCCTATCATTTTGGCAAGTTCTTCTTCCGAAAAACAATATGTCCCACGAATCGCATCTGGCAGTTTGTCGTACAAAACCTTTATCTCCTTTGTGATTTTCTCTATTTCCTTTGCAATCTCTTTTCTCTCATTCTCTCTTTTTTCCATCTGTTGTTCTTTCATTCTCTGCAATTCTTCTGCGATATCCATACTCTTTAATCTGCTTAAATAGTCCTCTACGACCTGAAAGACAGTACTCTCCAAGAAATCCTGCGAATAACTGCTTCTCTCCCTGCACTTCTCAGGACAGCCATATCTGCCGACACACGAAACTTTCTCTTCCCCATCTTTCGTTCTCCAATGATTATTGTATCCAGTATTGCGCAGTTTCTTACCACAATAACCGCAATATGCAATCCCTATCAATGCCAGCTTTCCTCTTGGATTAAACGGTGTATGATACTGCTGCTCATACAGTTTTGCAGACCTGTTGGCGGACTCCTGCAAGTGTGCCCTCTTTGACTCCCGTATCTCCTGCGCTTTCTCCCATTCCAAGGGGGATATAATTACAATTTCCTCATTTTGCTTTTCCGATATAATCCATTCATTCCTGTCCAGTCTTTTAAAATGATTCCCTGACTTTCTCCGGTGTATGGAATAATATCCCATATATACAGGATTCTTTAAGATACTGCAAACCGTTCCGCCCTTCCACTTCTCTGTTGTAATCGCTGCTATTCCTTCTTGATCTAATTCCTTCGCAATCTTTTCATATCCATATCCCTTTTGAACATATAAATCATAGATCTTTCTTACAATCTCTGCCTCATGGTTTACAATTTCCAGTTTCTTCAGCATTCTTCCATGACTGCTCATCTGCCCGGAATCAACAAGGCGGTATCCATAAGGCGCTTTTCCGCCTACAAACTTGCCTGACTTTATCATTTCTATCTGCGCATCTCTCACCCTCATACTGGTTTTCTTGCTCTCACCCTCATTCTGCCAGAAACGGATATAGTTTAACAGCTTATCAATATGCTCCTCACTTTTCAGCAGTCCATCTTTTACCGTCCAGACTTCAACCCCCAGATTGTTTAATGTACTAATATAAAAACTATATTCCTCCCTTCTTCCAATCCTGTCCGACATATAGGTTAACAGGATATCAAATTCATGCTTTCTTGCATCCTCAAGTATTTCCATCAGTACTTCCCTGTCCTCAATGCCATTTTTATAGCCTGAAACAGCCTTTTCGATATACTCTCTGTCAAATGCCCACTCTGAATGCTGCTCAATAAAATTTTTTGTTTCAGCCCTCTGCAATGGAATGTCATCACCATGAAGCTGCTGTCTTGACGATACCCTCAATAATGTCCTTACCCGTTTCTTATTCATACTGCTTTCCTCCTGACATGATGAGCTTTTCCATATAGTATTTTTTCAGGCGGCTGTAAAACTCCTCTGCATTCTCATCCCCCTGTTCCTCTGAAAATTCAAGTAGAACCCGAATATTTTTCTTTTTATACGAAACATGAAACTGTGCCTTTGAGTCATTTTCCATAATGTCTTTTTGACCTCTGCATCCTCTTTTCCTATAACATTATGATTTCATGAGGGCTGATATTCAGGTTTTCTATGGATACTCATTGATCGGCGTTGACCGCGCTCTCAGTTTCGTCTTGTCAATCTGCCAGATCAGGTAATCCTCATTACTTGTGTACAGGTTAAAATGCTTATTGCCATTTCATGGGTGCTTTGCTACATATTGTAACTGTATACAACCTTTAGAAGCATTCTCTCTTTTATTATAGAGGTGGAGGTATTTTTTATGATTTCTAATCTTGGTGTTAAACTAAAATCTGCCCGTATCCAAAACAACCTTTCAAGAAAGGTCGTTGCCCAGCGTATTGGGATTTCTGTCAGTATGGTTGGATTGTATGAATCCGATGTACGCCAGCCTTCCCTCCCCATACTTATCAAACTTGCTGCCATTTATAAAGTATCGGTTGACTATCTCCTTGGTATTGAAACCAAAAAGCAAAATAGTTTATGTCTTGATGGTCTTACCAGTAAACAGATTAAAGCTTTAAAAATGACGGCTGAATGTTTCCGCAATCTTAATCAATGATATGGGAGCACAAAAAGAAGAGCTGTCTTTCAAGCTCTTCACTGCTGCTCCTGAAGTGGTATGCAGCACTAATGTCTGATAAGCTCATCACTTCCCGCATATACTTCCGTCATCATCAGAACACCCAGCCGGAAACCGACGACAAACCGCTCTGTTGCATAATTCAGATTCACGCTGTCACTTGTAACTTTCAGATTCTGAAATGCCTCTTTTTCCTCGTCACTTAAAGTCTCCTCAAAGGCAGTCCTGAGTTTTCCAAGCCTGATCATTTCCTGTGAGGTTTCTGAATCATGGCTTATATACCGTTTCACTAATTGGAGATTCTCATCAGCCAAAGCTTCTAATATTTTTCGTGTCATACTTTTATCCTCTCTTTCTCTTCATCCATTTTATTATAGAAGAAATAAACTTGATTTTCAAAATATAAAACTGTTGCCAAATCTAACGAAACAGATAAAAACTTGCATTTTGCTAAATTTAACGGCAAAAAATATACTTGACATGGAAAAACTGGATATGCAAAAACTGACTATAGAAAAAACCGGGCAGGAAAGATGGCTCTTCTCTACCCGGCTGCTTTTTATCCTATTTATTCTACGCTCTTCCCTGTAATCTTAAATTTCACTGTCTTTTCACCGTAATAATTCCCCAGACCGCGCAAGACGACTGTCCCGATGCCCTTTTTGATGTTGGTTCCATACGCTGCAATCTCATAATCCCTGCCATAAACAAGGTTCTCCACAGTGCCATTCTTCTTGATGGATGCTCCCGTTATGGCATTTTCCTCTGGTTTTATAGACACTCCTGTATAAATCTGGTTTGCGACTGTGATCTTTGCATTCTTCAGGCTTGTTCCCGTTCTCAACTGATACGCCGCGGTGCATGTACCCTGATAGCTGCCTTTGCCCTCTATCGTAACCGTAATCACGGCATTTTCCGGCGGGCAGTCCTGTTTTCCAAGCGTTTTGCCGTCATGTTCATACCGGGTCACGGTATAATCTGTCCCCGCTTTCAGCACATTTCCATCTGTATCCGTCAATACTGGTTTGCTCTGGTATTTATTTGCCTTATTCACGTAAACAGTGTCCACAGTCCTTACAGCAACCGCCGAAAGTTCTTTGGGTTTCACCGTGAACTCAAATGTCCTGCTGCCCTTATAGTTTCCTTTTCCCTTTACTGTCAGGAGGGCCGTGCCGCACTTCTTGTTGTTTTTGTACGAAATGGTATAATCTGTGCCATTTTGCAGGGTTTCACCATCATATGACACTTTCGGCACAGGCTTACAGCCGCCTTTGCTGAAAACGGTCTCTCTGTCAAAGTCACATGTAAAACTGGCTTCTGCCAAATTAACCGGCGTGCGCACAATCTTGAATGATGCCGTCTTTGTGCCAGCATACTTTCCGATGCCTTTTATCACAACAGACGCTTTTCCTACATTCTGATTATTCACATAGCTGACTGTATAATCAGTGTCTTTTACCAATGTCATTCCGTTTAATGTCACGTTTACCATGCTGTCAGCAAGGATAATTTCCTGTCCTTTGCGATACTCCTGATTTGGTATTCTGGCTATTTTTGCCTTATTTACCAGCATATTTTTGTCAATGATTGTGGTCTTTACTCTATCATAGGTTCCTGTAAAATTTCCTTTTCCCGTAATCACTGCATAGTAAACGCCGGCTGCTGTATAGTCGCCTTCTCCATAGGTAATGTCAAAGTCTCTGCCTGCCTTTAGCTTTTTGCCGTTATATATGACACTGGGTGCTGTCTTATGTGGCTTTCCGTTATCCGCATATGCCATATCCTCTATGATAATGTCTTTGTCCGCGATATCTTTGGGCAAAATCTTAAAATGCAGTGTCTTTTTATCTGTATAATTTCCCTTTCCTGTAATGACAAGCTCTGCGGTTCCCGGCTGTCTGTTATTTTTGTACGCTATTGTATAATCCGTTTTCTCCGTCAGACGTTTGTTGCCAAAGTAGACACGGACAGCAGGCTTGACCGCCGCTCCGGTATAGGACTGGTCCTCTATAGAAGATGCCCAGATCATATTTTTTTCTGGTATGCCTGTCTCTGGTATATCATCTGGCAATACCTCGCTGCTGCCGTCATCTGGTAAATTTTCCGTTATGGTGAGAATACCTTTATGATAATTTATCATATAATTCATTCCAGCATCTGCTGATCTGGGAAGTACTGTATACTGCCCTGCTTTTTTCAAGTCAATATCATCTCTGGCGATTTCCTTACCGTCTTTATCTATGTAAGCAAATGATGGTTCTGCCGTCAGTTTATCGCCATTCAAAAGTCCTGCCACTTCATATGGATAAATAGCTGGCAGTTTGGTATCTCCATTCGTCAGGAAAGTCTTATCCAAGGCTGTGACTGCAACCGCTGTTCTGGTAATCTCAAATGGATACTCCACGCTTCCTTTATAATCTTCATTTTCCTGCGGCACTGCCACCGTCAGTGTATAGGAACCAGCATTGACTGGCGCCGTCCCAGTAGACGTGTACTCACTTCCGTCAGCCTGTTTTCCACTGTATGTACAAGTTAAAGAAATATTATCCGTTATATCTGTTCCATCTTCTCGTTTTACAGAGGCTTTGCCGTTATAAGCAACTTCCTTGCCTGTGTATGTGGTATCTGATATACTGATTCCTGAGATTAATACGCTCTCTTTCTCACTTTCTTTTACAATAAGTGTACCATTTATATATGAAATCTCATAATTCATACCTGCGTTTGCGCCGTAAGGAACAATACCATAAATTCCTATCTTTGTCATATCTGCATTGCAGATAAAAGAAGGCATTTTGATCAATTTATCTCCGTTTAACAGACCTTTTGTCTGATATTCAAAAGTTTCTGGCACAGGACTTCCTACTGTGAGTGTCATATCCGATACCACAAGCTCTATTGGTGCTTTTGTGATCTTGAAAGCATACTCTGTACTGCCACTATATTTTTTATCACTTTTGTCAACTGCCACTGTCAGAATATAATTCCCTGCATTGACAGGCGCTGTCAAAGAAGTCTCATAAGGATTTCCATCCGCCATTATGCCTGTATAAGTGTATGTAAGAATAATATCGGCAGTAACATCCTCTCCTGTATCTGTTACGACATTAGGAGTCCCCGTATAAGTGAAAGGAGTACTCGTATAAATACTGTCTGAGATTGTCAGTCCTGATATCTTTACTGGCGTTTCATTGCCCTTTACAGTTATTGGCACTTCTGTCATATAGCCTCTATAGGCTATAATTAATGGTTTTATGCCGGCTGTGGACATATCAATTTTGTCCGCATTTGTCGTATAATCCGAAATTTTTCTGACTGTACCTTCCGTATCATAACATCTTACTGTTAAATCATCCGTATGTAAGATATCTCCACAATGATATACAGTCTTTTTCTTTACTGCTTTAATGCTGACTCCTTTTACTGACGGCACCTGCCCCTTCATTATCAGAATGCTGTAAGCCAGCCTGCGCGGTAATATACTGACTTTTGTGCCATCTGCTTTATACCAGTCCCCAGACAGGGTTTCCGACACTCTCAGGTTATATGGCGTATAAATCGTTTCTAACTGATCACATTCTGAAAAGATATTGCTGATGGATTTTACATTGGCGCCATTAAAATTACTCAGATCTATGTTTTTTAAACTGCTGCACCCACTAAACATGCTGCTCATATCTTCAATTTCATCAATGGAAACTGTACTGAAATGAACATCTGTCAGGCTGCTACAGCCACTGAACATATTGCTCATATTTATTATGTTATTGGTATCTAACATACTTAGATCTATCTCTGCCAGTCCGTCGCAACCGCTGAATATTCCCTCCATATTAGTCACACTACCAGTATCTAACACACTTAGATCTATCTTTGTCAGTCCGCTGCAACCACCAAACATACCTCCCATGTCTGTTACTCTGCTGGTATCTATCCCACTCAGATTTATTTCTGTCAGCTTACCACAACCCCTAAATGTATTTTTCATATTTGTCAAACTGCAAAAATTTGCATTACTCATATTTACAGTTTGTAAATTTTTGCTATATACAGTTGTAGAAACCATCTGGTCTGTTTCATCATCATAACGATTGTATGAATATGAAAATACTCCTTCCAAACTTGAAACCTTTCCAAAATCCGCATTACTTAAATCTACATCCGTTAAACTAGCTTTGGCAAATATATGCCCCATAGATGTTACACTGCCAAAATTTGCTTCATGTAAATCTACCTTTGCTATACTTCCCCCCAAAAATAAATTACCCAGAGTTGTCAAACTGCCAAAATTTGCACCATGCAAATCTACATCTTTTAAACTACTGCATCCCAAAAATATACCATCCAGATTTGTCACTCTGCCCAAATTTACATTGCTCATATTTATACTTTGTAAATTTATACAAACAGACTCTTCATCATCAATATAATATCTATCTTCCCCTTCTTCATTCTCCTTATAATAATATGAAAACATCCTCTGCATAGACGTAACATTCTCAAAATTCGCACCGCTGAAATCTACGTTTGTTAAATTAGTACAGCCTACAAACATCAAATTCAGAGAAGTGACACTGCCAAAATCTGCATTACTCATATCAACACTATGCAAAGCTGTACATGGCGTTCCCTCATTATAAGAAGAAAACATTTTATGCAATCTTTTAAGACTGCTAAAATCTGCATTACTGAAATCTGCATTTGTCAGTTTTTCACAACCATAAAATATATATTCAATATTTGTAACACTGCTAAAATCCGCACCACTTAAATTTACATCAGTTAAATTCTCACAATATGCAAACATAGAACTGATATCTACAACCTTTTCAAGCTTGACTCCACTAAGATCTACGCTAGTCAAACCACTACAATCGTCAAACATATATGTCATATTGGTTACTTTGCTGGTATCTATTCCATTCAGATCTATTTCTGTCAAGCCGCATCCACTGAACATTCCACTCATATTGGTTACACTGCTGGTATCTATTCCGCTCAGATCTAATTTTGTCAAGCTACTACAACCACTAAACATATCTTCCATATTGGTTACTTTACTGGTATCTATTCCGCTCAGATCTATTTCTGTCAAGCCACTACAGCCGCTAAACATATATGCCATATTGGTTACTTTGCTGGTATCTATTCCACTCAGATCTATTTCTGTCAAGCCACTACAGCCACTGAACATACCAGATGCATCAGTCATATCTGTAATGCTGATTTCTACGGAATATATTTTATGACCATACCAAGGTGCTCTTCTATATCCTGTAGAACCTGAAAATTCTCCTGTACCTTTTACGGTCAGTTTTCTATTTTCATCAATACTCCATGTGATGTTTTTATAACTGCCTCCTTTTATTTCTTCCTTCGTTATTATAATGCTATCACTTAAATTTTCTGGCAATGCCGTAATTGTTTGTCCCTCCGAAGTTTTCCATATGTATACTGAGCTTTCTGGCAATTTAACCTGTCCTTTTAGATTGCAGGGCGCATGAATAATATTCAATCCATCGCAGCCAAACAGCATGTCGCTTTTATCAGCAGCATTGCTAAGATCAACTCCGCTCAGATTTATTTCTGCCAAACTCCTACAATTATAAAACATCCCCCCAATATTTGTTACGCTACTGGTATTCAAACCACTCAGATCTATTTTTGCTAAGCTGCCACATTCATAAAACATATTACTCATATTTGTTACACTACTGATATCCAGTCCGCTTAGATTTATTTCTGCCAAATTCCAACATCTATAAAACATGTTACTCATATTTCTTACACTGCTGGTATCCAGTCCACTTAGATTTATTTCTGCCAAGTTTCCACATTCATAAAACATATTGCTCATATTTATTACACTACTGGTATTTAGTCCGCTCAGGTCAATTTTTGCCAAGTTTCCACATTCATAAAACATATTACTCATATTTGTTACACTGCTGGTATCCAGTCCGCTCAAATTTATTTCTGCCAAACTGCTGCAATCATAAAACATATTGCTCATATTTGTTACACTGCTGGTATCCAGTCCGCCCAGATTTACTTCTGTCAATTCGTAACAACCATAAAACATTCCAGCTACATTCAGCACACCCTTTAAGTTTATTTCTGCTGACTTAATATTCCAACGATATTGATACCATGGCGCCCTGCTGAGGATATTCTCTGCTTTATCAGTAAATTCCCCAGTTCCTTCCACTGTTAATTTTCCATTCGCATCAATAACCCATGTAACATTCTCATAGCTACCGCTTGCAATATCACCTTCAGAAACTTTTAACGTCTGCTCTGTCTCCGTTTCTTCTTCACTTTCTGCTATAGTCTCTTCTGTCTCTGTCGTCTCTTCCTGTTCTTCACTTTCCGACTCTGTTTCCGCAGTTCCTGTTTCTTCTGTCGATTCCATGCTTTCAGTACCTTCTACAGCCGTCCCTGTTTCCGCAGCTTCTGTTGATTCCACAATCCCCATACTTTCTGTAGCTGATTCTGTGCTTTCCGTCGATTCCACAATCTCCGTACTTTCTATAACAGTTTCTGTATCATTCGAAATACTTTCCTCTACGTTTCTTGAGCTGTCCGTTTCCTGTGTTCCTGTTTCTGTCTCCTTTGTCTCTTCTATTGCTTCTTCCGCCCTGACATTTCCCGCTGGATACTGTATTGAGGATACTGCCATCAAAACAACCAGAGAACCTGCTAAAAACCTGTTTCTAAAATGCATCATAACATTTCCCTCCTATTTGCTAATACCTTACTTTTACCTTATTCTATAAGTACCTTCTGCCACTATTTCCTGAAATCCCACCTCCTGCTGATACGTTTTTCAATTACTTCGCATACCCTAAAATATTTTCAGTATCTATTAGTTATAATATTATAATTATGAATCCCTGTCAATTACTACGACAATTCGATACCATAAAAAGAGGAGGAATTGCCTATGAAACAGATTTATGCAGAAAATTATCGCCAGATAGGATTGAAAATCGCTTATTACCGCAAATTGCGCGGACTCACACAGGAAGAGCTTGCAGAACAAACTGGATTAACCCCAGCATTTATCGGACATTTGGAGGCACCCAATATTCAAAAAGCCCTTTCTCTGGACTCCCTGTTTGATATTGCATCCGTGCTACAGATTGCCCCTTACAAATTTCTTATGTTTGATGATTTCTAATAAAATTTTCGCGTCCGAACGTATTTTCCCATACTGTGCAAATATCAATAAGAACATTATAGCAATCAAGATAGACAACATTTGTCTATCTGCTGGTTTTTCACTTTTTTGTTTGATTTTATTTCTCTGACACAAAAAACAGGAGCACTCTGGTTTACAGAATGCCCCTATATATTAATTTATAGCTCTAAACTATTCTCATTCATAAGGAATTGTTTTTTGCCTCATACCTGCTGCATGTTATATACATCTTGTATAATCGAATCAATCAATTTTTCCTCCGCGTTGGGGTACTTTTCCTGAACAGCTTCTTTTGCTGCTTTATAACTCTGGCCAAACTTTTGATAGACCTCCGCCATATTCTTTATGCCTGCTTCGATTCCACGCTGCTCTCCAATTTCGATTCCACGCTGCTCTCCAATTTCGATTCCGCGCTGCTCCGCTTCATACATGCACTGGTTATAGTCTCTTATCGCCTTTTCGCGCGCTTCATATTCCAGCCTTTTTTCTTTATCCTGACTAATAACTTGTAACTTTTTATATGCACTCTCAATATATGGATTTTGTTTTGCCAGCATATCAAATTCCTCCTCCCGCTCTGAATTGATAAACTTTGCCCACAGTTCCACATCACTGCTTTCCTCTTTTCGTTCTTTCGGCAACTTGGGAAGTTCTATTACATGAAACTCCATTTTGTCTGTAAACAAAAAGTTCCTCTGATCTTCCCTGATATGAAAGCTCGAATAAAACTCCTCCTGATCTTTGAATAATTCAAAATCAAGGATGCTGATGCTTACGCACTTTTTTAATACATCATACTTCTGACCCTGCTCAATCTGGTCTGTGTACATTTTCGATGCATAAAATAATGATCGATTTGCCCAGATCCGCATCTCGGACAGCTGGATTTCCGTGTCGATCTCTGTGTTATTATTCATCAAAATATGCACATCAAGAATCCCCAGTTTATCTTCTTCATGAACCTTACCCAGATAAGGATTTAGAATATGTGTTTCCTTGATATCCTCTGGTTTTAGCTTCAATACTGCGGACAGAAATCCAATGCGTGCCTTTTCATCTGTCATGATCTCCTTAAATGCAAAATCGATTTTGGGTTTCATTAAAAAATCGTCATCATTGCGCTTTTTATCCATAATAATTCCTCTCTTTAGTTCATTTTGTATTATTCTTTGCTATTTTAGTTCTAATATTATTATAACAGAACCCTTTCATATTTTATAGTACAAATATTAAAAATCTCCAGCATCTGTTCCCTGATTCAGCTACCAGTCTGTCCAGCACAAGTTCTCTGTTATCCTCAATAAGTGATGATTCCGTGGTACCGAAATCAAGGCTACAACTTCACCATCACCTCCTCCACCGCCTACGACCAGAAGTGGATTCACGGCAGGAATATCTATGAAAATATCAGCCGCATTGTGGACAGTATCTTCTCCAACTATCTGTCGCGTCCGGGCGTGCGGCAGCCGATTTTTACCTCTTACTGCGATGGAAACCGCGTGACCTGCAACGGTCTCTCCCAGTGGGGCAGCAAATATCTGGGCGATCAGGGGTATACGCCAATAGAGATCATCCGTTATTATTATGGAAACGACATGTATATCAACTCCACGTCCTACATTTCCGGCGTCCCTTCATCATGGCCGGGTTATGACCTGACTGTAGGCTCGTCTGGCCAGAAGGTACTTCAGATGCAGCAGCAGTTAAACCGTATTGCACAGAATTATCCAGCGATTCCGCGCATCGCAGAGGACGGGATCTTTGGCCCTGCGACTGCCAATGCCGTGCGCACTTTCCAGCGCGTGTTCGGACTGGCACCGACTGGCATTGTAGACTATCCTACATGGTACAAAATTTCCGAGGTCTTTGTGGGCGTGACACGCATCTCAGAGCCGGGATGAACCACCTGCTGAATCCGCAGGGCTTGCCGCTGCTGCCCTGCGGATCTTTCCTGTGTATATGCTTCATTTATACTGTCTGAATATTGCTTCATAAAAAGTTCCAAGTGAACTTTCAGAACTTGGCTTTGGTATGATTTCCTGAAGTTCTGGGCAATACTTTTGCTGCTCTTTTGCAATTTTATCATGGATATCATTGAGTTCAAGAAATGCCCTGATAAGCATATAATTATAATCTTCTTCATAGTTCTGGCGCAGCTTGTGGGACAAAATCTCATCGACCAGCTTTTCACACCACTCCTGCCACAGATCTTTTTTAATGCTGTTTGTTATAGTTTTGCCAATAAATGCTTCTTCTTGAACGCCTTCCATTGCGATTTTACACAAAGAATACGTATTCCTGTATTCCCCGTTTTCGGATTCTCGGACTGCTTTTGCTACTGTCATGATATGCATCCATCTGTAATGCCATTTTTCTACTGCTTTGTACATCTCGCTGTAGAGCGCTTTCCATGGCCTGCCTTTATCCTTTTCCTGTTTTACCCAGATCTGTTTTTCAAAATAAAAATCACGGAAACAACCAGCAAAATACGCTTCCACTCTCCTGTCTATGACAGCCGAACAGCCTATCCTCCTGCGGCCCTCCTCGAGCCATTTGACAGGATTGTCCGGTTTTTCATTCGCAACCGAATAACCACAGCACTTTTCAACCATTTTTGCCACCTGTTCTAATTCCTTTACCTGTTTTTTGCTCAAAATATCCCCATACTTTGCATTCAGCTCCTCCCCGATGATATTCAGGCTTCTCAGCTGCATCAACAGATCATGAAGCTGGTAGAAATCCTCTTTTTGTTGATGCATAGACATTTCTCTCAGATTTGATTTATCCCGATGCTGGGGCAAGAGGTCAAAGAGCAGATATTTCAGCGTAATGATCGTATGTTCTGTGATTTTTTCCCGCTTTTCAAAAATCGCAAACAATTGTTTTATATCCTGTGGCGCATTACAGCCCCCAAATATATAATTTCCTCTATTAACAGCCTCTTTATTAACAACCTCTTCATTAACAGAATCTTCATTAGCGGCATCTGCGGCTGGCTTCTCGGACATCTTGGCTGGCTCTGCTCTGTACCACGCCTTCTCCTCCTCGCGAAACTGAAGTTTATCCAAAATATCCCGAAACACTCTGGCAACCCTGCCCTGCCCCAGTTCCAATTCCTTTTCAACCGCTGCTGCTGTCCAAATATAATCTTCCATCTTGCCGCTCATCTCTTTGCCTCCATATATACTCACGCCAGATGCGGTTAGCCTTTTCAACCGCCAGTATAATACAGCCTCTCCACTTCCTCAATCTCCGCGCGCGCGCTTGTCGCCTCCACAATCTCTTTGCACAGGCGGCCGTACTCCTCGATGGGCACGATGAGCATCATCTCGACATCTGCCGCATAGACACTGTCCTGTGCCTGTATGTTTCTGCTGGCAAGAAGATACTGGATTTTCCCGACTGCATTGTAATCCGCCTTAATCTTGATCCTGACACCATAATGCTGTCTTGCAGTCTCACACTGTTCAAGCGCCTGCTTGAGTACACCCGAATATGCCCGCACCAGACCACCAGTTCCCAACAGCGTCCCGCCAAAATACCGCGTCACGACTGCCGCAGCATTGCGAATGCCGCTTCCAAGCAGCACTTCTAACATAGGACGCCCCGCAGTGCCGCTTGGTTCCCCGTCATCACTGCTTCTGGTGAGCTGCGCATTGCTTCCTATTACAAATGCAGAGCAATTGTGTCTGGCATCATAGTACTTCTTTTTCATCTCCTCGATGAAAGCTGCTGCCTCCTCCTCACTCTCCACAGGACGCACTGTCGCGATAAAGCGTGATTTCTTCTCCACCAGCTGTGCTTCCGCTCCTTTCGTGAGCAGCACAAAGTCCTCATATTCCTGACTGTTTCTGTCTTTTTCCATCCTAAACCTCCGTCACCATTCTCTTATTTTTCCTCATTATATCATAAACAGGAACTGTATAAAATCTAAAATATCTGTCAAGACTGTTAAAAAATCCTTTATTTACCGATTGTAATTTGTTATAATGAGTAGAATGAATTTTTACATAATGTATTTAGCAACTGTTTTACGGAGGTGATTTTATGAATTATGGGAAAAGAGGAGTCTCTAAAATCCAAAAGTCCCTGACTTCAAAAACCATAAAATTCAAAAAATTGTTCTTTGTCACTGCATTGAAGGTCATGCTGACCGCCGTCTTGTCCATCATGATTGTCGGTGCCTGCTTTGGCATTGGCGCGTTCAAGGGCATTTTGAGCACGGTGCCTGACGTGGACCCGGCGTCTGTCCTTCCTCAGGGCTTTGCGACGGTTGTCTATGACGCCAAGGGCAATGAGCTGACAAAGCTCGTAGCTGCCAATTCCAACCGAAGCTATGAGAAGATGGACAGGATACCCAAACACCTTGCCAACGCCTTTGTCGCGATGGAGGACGAACGTTTTTACGAACACAACGGCATTGATATCCGCGGTATTCTGCGTGCGGCGTTCGCGGCAGTACAGAACTTCGATCTCACGCAGGGTGCCTCCACCATCACGCAGCAGATTATCAAAAACAATGTCTTCGACGACTGGGTAAACGAGGAGACCATGCAGAAAATCAAGCGTAAGATTCAGGAACAGTATCTTGCGATCGAGCTTGAAAAAAAAATGTCTAAAGATCAGATCCTGGAAATCTATATGAGCACGATTAATCTGGGGCAAAATACGCTGGGTGTGAAAGCTGCTGCACTGCGTTATTTTAACAAGCAGCCTTACCAGCTGACACTCTCTGAAAGTGCCGTCATCGTTGCCACCACGTCAAATCCTTCCAGGTACAATCCGATATCCCATCCCGAAAAAAACGCGGACAGACGCAAAACTGTCCTGAAGAAAATGAAAGATCAGGGATATATCACGCAGTCTGAGTATGATGAAGCGATGGCAGATGATGTGTACAGCCGTATTCTGGCAGTCAATGAGGAAATCGTGGATAATAATTCCGTCTATACATATTTTGTAGACGAAGTTACAAAACAGGTGTTATCTGATTTGAGTGAAATCAAGGGCTTCAATGAAACGCAGGCGCACTGGCTGCTGTTCAGCGGCGGTCTGAGCATCTACACGACACTGGACCCGGATATACAGGCAATTTGTGATGAAATCTATGCAGACGAGTCAAATTATCCCGAAACCGTGAAGTGGTATCTGAATTATGTGCTCACAATCAAAAAAGCGAATGGTGAGAAAGAAAATCACAGCACTGAAATGTTCAAGGCTTACTACAAACAGCAGAATGCTTCCTTTAATTTGCTCTATGATACCAAGGAAGATGCCTATGCCGCGATCGAGGCCTACAAGGATGCGATGATGTCCGAGGGGGACCAAGTGGACGGGGAACGCATCTCCCTGACACCCCAGCCGCAGGTTTCGATTACAGTTGAAGAGCAGTCCACAGGTTATGTCGTGGCGATGATTGGCGGACGCGGCGTAAAAGAGGCAAGCCGTACCTTAAACAGGGCGTCCAACACCACCAGACAGCCCGGCTCCACCTTTAAGGTGGTATCCACCTATGCCCCGGCACTTGACAGTGCGGGTCTGACACTTGCCGACGTTCAGAATGATGCCCCTTTCAACTACAACGGCGGGCGTCCTGTCAAGAACTGGTGGGGAAATAATTACAGAGGTCTCCTGAGTCTCCGCTACGGGATTGCACAGTCAGCAAACATTGTCGCGGTCAAAACCCTCACCCAGATCTCACCGCAGCTTGGTTTTGACTATCTGCAAAACTTTGGCTTCTCCACAATGGTTGAAAAGCGGGTTGAAAAGGACGGCTCTGTGGTGTCTGATATCGGCCAGCCGCTGGCGCTTGGCGGTATTACAGACGGTGTTACGAACATGGAGCTCAATGCTGCCTATGCGGCGATTGCCAATCAGGGCACCTACATCAAGCCCAAACTGTATACCAAGATTGTAGACCATGACGGCAATGTCCTGATTGACAACACTGCGCCAGAGTCCACCCAGGTGATCAAGGAATCCACCGCATGGCTGCTCACAAGCGCTATGGTGGACGTTGTCACCTCAGGAACCGGCGGTTCTGTAAACTTTGGCAACATGGCAATCGCTGGCAAGACAGGCACGACCTCTGACTACAAAGATGTGTGGTTCTCCGGCTATACGCCCTATTACACAGCGACAACATGGACGGGTTACGACAACAATGTCAGCATGAAAACCTCAGCCGAAAAGAATCTGTCAAAAACGATGTGGAAAAAAGTCATGTCAAGGATTCACGAGAACCTTGAATACAAATCCTTCCCCATGGCAAACGGCATCGTCACAGCTTCTGTCTGCTCCAAGTCTGGGCGCCTTCCCATTGCAGGCGTATGCGACGGCTGTGTCAAGACAGAGTATTTTGCTGAGGGAACGGTTCCCACTGAATATTGTGACGCGCACTATTTCTCAAACATATGCCTGTATTCCAACCTCACTGCCTCAGAGGAGTGTCCGTTCAAGCAGGCGTCTGTTATAGAGCAGGTGCCCACGCGTCTTCAAGATAACAATCTTGCTTCTGCACTCACCACAAAGCCAGAGACTCCCGCAGCGCAGAACACGCAGATGTGCCCGCACAACAGCCTTTTCTTCGCAGCACCCAATGCGCAGGAAGTGCTCCAGCAGCAAGTACTTGAAATGCAGCAGCGCGCTGCTGCGGCTGCCGCACCGCCGCCTCCTGCTGAACCTGTCTCAGATACAGACTGACAGACAGCGTGATATAAATTATATATATGAATAAAGAAAGAAGCTTTACAAGAAGAAATATCTTGTAAAGCTTCTTTAGTTGTATCCCCTCCCCCCCAAAAATATCACGAAAATAGCTCCGCAAACTGAATATGATAACAGTTTCCTTTTGAATCGATCGCAGAGAAATTGTCTTCGTTATCAGAATTAATCTGAATGATATCCTCCAGCTCTAATTTGTAAAATGTTATCGTTTTTGCCGCCAGATCTTCGATTGTCGAAACCGATGGCAGCCTGCTTGGGTCAGGATTGCTTCTCTTATAATAATTCACATTTTCCACAGCGGAAGTTTCGTATCTGCTATAATATACTTGTCCGTCCTCTGCCAAGAAAATCGTATGTTCTTTTCCTGACTGCATTGCAACAATATGAGGCTTTCTGGCATCCTGAAAATGTATTTCTTCGAAATTTCCATCTGTGCTTTCAGTTCCACTCTCAGGATTTATCAATGCGAATGCATTGTCATGATATTTAATTCTGTCACTATTCCAATACAACAGTGTACCGTCTTTTTTTGACACAAAAACAGTGTATCCATCAGAACTTACTGCTTGGATTTCTTCCATACCATCTATGCTGTAATAAATCGTTGCACCTTCCTTTGTGCTTTCGCTGAGAACTCTAATATTCTCTAAATCTTCCAATGTATTGTATTCTATATTTGCTGCATCTTTTTGATTCTTTATTGTCGGAAAAATATAGGCAAAAGGTTCTCCAAGACCATTATCCAGATATTCCATAACCGAGAAAACTGTGCCATCTTTTCTAATAAAATAATGATAATATTCTGCCCCAGCAATGATACTTTCAAGACCTACACCAGTCAGTCCGCTCTGATAAGGCATCAATAACTGTATCTCATTGCTTTCGTCTCCCCGATACAAATATAACCCCAAAGAATATAAGTTTCCATCCTGATCTAACGCAAATAATCTATTATTCCCTGCATCCATATCCACAATATTTTTCAAAGCTTCGACCCTGACTGGTACTTGTGTTATCCTGTCTTTTGCATCTGTCTCACGAAATAAATATTTTAGATTTTTTCCCCATGTAAACACGTTCCCTGTCTGGTCTAATGCAAATAAAACATCTCCTGCATCAATTATTTTGACAATATTTTCAAGCTCCAGTATTTTCTGCGGCATGACTGATGAACTTGCCGTAATACCAAGTTTTCCCTCCTCATTCTCTCCCCAACTCCATACAGTTCCGTCCTCACACAGCGCAAGAACATAGTCGTTTCCTGTAATGATTTGTATGATCGGAGGCAGTGAATCTATGTTTTTTACCTTCTCAACCGTTACAACATGCTCCTTTTTGAGATCCAAATGAAATACCAAATTTTCCGATTTATTTGTCATGAAAATCACTCGAATACATTCTGTATCTGCCTGCAAAACCTGATACGTGATCTCAATATCAATCCCTTGGTTGTAATCTCTTTTTAGTTCTTCTAATGTGTCAGGCGCAATCAGTGAAAATACTGCATTCTTTAATATGCTGTTTGTCTGCTTGGCGGTATCATGCTCTAAACCATCTACGACTGCCGGGTACTGGACTTTTACATTGATATCTTTTTGCTGGCTTTCATCCCTTTTTAATAGATAAACTTCATCTGTTAAAACAAGATCCTGCGTTATATTATCAATAGATTTCCGAGGTATTTTCAAAATAAAATAGTTATGAAATCCCTTATTGGATATTATATATACATAGTAAAATGTTTGATCCATGCCAAGATTCTGACACTCTGTCCCGTTCTTTGTTTGCTTTTTATATATCTCAATCAGTTCATTGATTAGCTCTGGCGTATGGACATCTTCTTCACTTAATTCACTGTATGTTCCTTCATATGTAGTAAAATTATGCGTTAAGAGTGCATCTTCAAATTCCTCTTCACAAAGCAGATTTTGTATATAGACATATTCCGCTGCGCTTACATCTATTGTTACCATATGGCTCCCTGTATAAGGATGTGCTCCCCCGTTATATGCAAATACGGAAAAAATAACACTAATATATTGTGCATTATTTTGTAAAATCTCATAGGTTACCTCGTATTCTACCCAGTTATTATAATCCATTATCTCCTTCTCTACATTCGCAACAAACACCTCATAGGAACTGTCAAGAGCTGCCACAGCTGCATCTTTTAACATTGAATTGATTCGTGATAAATCGCCCTGAAAAGATTGTGTCTGCACCTGAGGATAATGTATCTCGATATTAAAATTTTTGCTTTCGTGCCTTTGTAATTGATAGATTTTATTCACTAATTCTATTTGTTTTTGCTTGATATGATCTGATTGTCCAGATAATATCAAACTGATACTTGCAGCCAGTATTATTATAACAAAGCGCAATAAAATCTTATTAAAAAAATTCTTATTCATGCTTACCTTCTCAAAATTTTAGTAATTTCACTATACAGTTTTCCAGTTTCCTTTTCTTGCTATCTGCACTCATGCCCAAAATGTCATGTCTGTAACAAATACCTTTCCATACTGTCACCCTCAAATAAATCCTCTATAAATACCACCTTTTCTTTTGGTTGTTTTTCATAATCCTGAGAATACTTTTGTAACTGTTCCTTGGTGCCGTTTGCGTTCTTTTTCTGTAAAATATTTAACATATTTTCATATCCAATTTCCAAAATATGTTCTGTTTCAGTTGGTGTAAAACATTCATATATGGCATGTCCTTCTATTTTATTTTCCTCTCGTTCTTGTCCATCTCTACAGTCCCATTCCGCAAACATTACTTGCGTATTCCAGTTATTATGGCAGGAAATTTCTTCATATAAAGTCACATCATGATGGGCAGCGATATGAAATTCACTCCGTATATAGTATTTCTGCGCTGCTTCATCTACACCGATTTCCGTATCCTGTATATCGTTTGACACAAATCGAAACAGCAGATTTCCGTAACAGTCAAACACATTATTGTAGGATATTACAGCAGATGTCTCTACATATTCGTAAGATAAAATCATTTCCATTGTGCCATCCTTTGTAAAATCATAACCCGAAATTTCTATCCAGCGTAAGGCTGCGGGATACCTGTCTAAAAAAGCATCTATTTCATTTTTGTTTTCATTTATAATGGAACTGATCACATCTTTTTCTTCATTCTCAAACTGTTTTCCTGTCGTTTTATAGAAACCCAGCATACTCAGCAACCCTAAAACCAGTATGGAAATAACACTATACATCCTACGTTTATGTTTTTTCATACTTAAAATTTCTCCCCCCTTCCAGCTGAAACATTACAACCTCAGAATGACCTCCTCACGTGTATCCATAAATGTGTATGAAATTATCATTTTTTTTGCTTCCATCCATATGTTCCGTGATAGATTTCAGCATCGCCTATAACTATTTTATGAACTTTATTATCCTCATCAAAGTAAAATACAATTTCGCGATTTCCATCCTCAACAAGATATTTGTGCTTATGTAATTTATCCTGATGCAGACCCCGATAGCTTTTTTTATATACTTTCTCAACTTTTTTCTTACTTGTTCCTATCCCTATTTTCTTTCTGCCAAAACGATATTCTGGATTTGTAATCTCTACTCTGCAAAATCTATTTGATTGTTTTTTGATATCAAAGACAAATATCCGCCCATCATCATATCTCATAAATTTAAGTACCAGATTTTTTGATAATTGTTCTTCCCATATTTCATCTGGTTTTCCATTTGCATTCAGAAGCGTTTGGTAATTCACATAGTCTGCTTTTTCATCTTTCATCACCACTTGATAATAATCGGTAAAATAAGTTGTATAGTATCTATAAGGATTTTTATAGCATATAAAAACAAACAAAACTATAATTAAAGTACCTTTGACAATTCTTCTTTTATTCTCTTTTTTCTTGAACATACACATCCGTTACTCCTTGTATTTTACCGTGTGATCCGATGTGGGAATACGCTTTTCCCAGCCCGCCGCGTGACTTATATGCTGATATGTTTGCCGCCTCATAATAGTTTACTTTTATTGTAAAACTTTACCTTAGCTTGATAAAAGTACCAGTGATCATCAATCTTTTCTGTTCTATACCAATATCTTCCTCCATAAAGTATATCTTCTATTTCTATATCTGCATCACATTCTATCCCCTTAAAAGTCATCATAGGTTGATTATCTGCTGTATAATAAAAGCCATATAGATAAGTATCTCTTAAAGAACTTACAATCGTGGGCGTAATGAGAAATTCTACAAGATCGTTTTTACCACAATACATACCTGACAACCTAAACTTTTTAAATACTTTATTAACTGTTTTACTATTTAATTCCTTATAATAACAGTTTTCACTGTCCTGATTTGAATCATATCCTGTTTTGTATTTGTTCCGCATTAAAATATAGATAAAAGATCATTCCCATCATGAAAATAAAACAGCTCAGAAGTATAATCATGATGCGTCTGATGTATTTCTTTTTACAGATAAATTTCATTGGTTCCTCCATATAAAATACCCCAAAATATGAACACCGTCAGGCACCAAAAAGACTGATATACATTTTCTTCTGAACTATATAATCTGGTGTCCCTTTTTCTCTTAGAACCTGCTCATATTCACTTCCCGTAACAGGTCCATATACGGTGTTCATACCCCTTATTTTGAAAACCATACGCTTCAATTATGGCGCCAAATGTTTTTCTTATTAATTTTGTTGTTAACATGTGTTCTCTTTCTTCTTGTACATTTTATATCATACGTTTCACTCTAAGACGATTTTATTATTCTGTATAAAAGATTCAAATTCCTCATTATAAATCCACCATCCATCAACTTGATACCGCTCTTGAATGATTTCCTTTGTGATTCGATTCACTGCATATCTGGAAAGAAGTTTGGGACCCATGTAGAACCGTTCCCCATTATCCATATAATATTTCCATGAAAAAACTCCCATGATGAGATATTCCCGATTCTTTGTCTCCCCTACACAAAAAATTTGATGTCGTATTGTAGATTGGTCATCAGGAATTTCGAACTCATAGATGGGAAATCTTACCCATTCAGAATTATAAACTGTCAGTAATGGTTTATCCTCTTTAGAGCAATACTTTATACACAATGACAGATAATCTTCCCCATAAATGTAATTCATTAATTGCTGAACTGATTCGTCTACTGTCATTTTTTTCTGCTTATGTATCTTAGTAAATGCTACCCCACACATACATACAACACCCAGTAAAATACAGCTTATTAAAATTCTTTTTCTTTTTATTCTTATCAATATTTTCTTCACTGAACACCACATCACTATTCATAATAATCTTTCTTAATGAAAGAATTCTGTACAATATCATAATATTTTGTATCATATATCCAGTATCCGTCATCATCCGTATCACGCTGACGAACAATCTCTTTTGTAAAGCGATTCACCAGAAAATATGAATACAATTCAGCTCGATCATACTCTCGTTCTTCTTCATCAGCATGCAAGCCTACAGGCGTCCAGATATAAACACCTAGTCCCAGATAATCCCCGTTCTCTGTTTCACCATCACAAAATACCTGTACTGTAGGATGATTATTATTATCTGGAAGTTCGAACTCATATGCAGGAAATCCTATATCAGCATAAACTGTCAACAAAGGTCCCTCTTCTATCGAATGAAATTCTTTGCATAATGGAAAATAATCCACATCATAAATGTATTTCAGCAAAAGATCAACAGTTTCTTCCACTGTTATTTTTCTTGGCTCTTGTTTACCGACAGATAAGTTTACGAAAATAAACAAGACTATTATTACCAAAACTGCAATAACACTGCTTCTGTTTTTCATTTTTTAGATTCACCTGCGCCTTCTCTAATTTGTTGTATTTTACTACTCTCCATATTGCTTCTTTCAAGAAAAAATATGCTTCTTCTTATAGATAGCTCATTCTGAATAAATCTTCTTGTATCAGTCTCATCCATAGCCAAGCTGCTCCCCAAAAATTTCCTCCAGTGTTTTTTGTGATAGTCCTTTTTGTGTCATCTCAATCCATTGTTCTTTTTCCATAATTGTTTTTTCATACCCCTCTTACTCCTTACAGCAGTTCTCCAAATACATCCCAAAACGTCTTTCTGGGGATTTCATGCTTTGTCATTTCAAAAAAGGGTGCTGTAATTTCATTCCAGTTTTCTTCTCCCACGTCAATCTGTTGATTATGTATGGCTTTGCCCAAGTCCTCTACAATACCAGCTTCATCATATAAATATTTATTACAGGAATTTTTTGTATATAATTGTTTTGATACAGATACTATAGACATTATCAAACAAAAAAATAATAATATTTTGTATTTTTTTATAGATTTCTTCATAGATATCCTCCAAATTGTCTGTCGCTGTTCTCTTGTTTTTCCAGATCTTCCATAAATTTTATCAATGCTTCATGTTCGCTCTGATGGGCCTGTAGTGCCGAATTTGACCTAATAAAATCCAAAACCAATATAACAATAACAATCAATCCACCAAGCTGAAATTCTATAAACATAACAACAATAAACAACAAGATCATAAAGCAGTCCATTGTCATGCCGCTCAGATAAAAAATTTTATGCGTTGTCGATAAATCTATGATGCAATTCACGATAGTATGTCCATCCAATTCCTGAATACTCCCATATAAACAAGAAGGATTCATATAGGCAGGTATCTTTCTTATATGTGGCAAAGGAGTGAGATGCCATATATCAGGGTATGTGCACATCTCAAACCGATCTCCCTTTATCTCTCCTTTAAACACTCTTCCCTCTAATTTTCTGCCAAGAGGTTTTAAATTGCCTATGCGCTCATGAAACGGGACCGTCCTTGCAACAAATTTTTCTTCAAAAACTGCTCTCCCAAAAGGATATATTTTTTTATAACAAATCGCTTTCATTGATTCCTCCATTTATACAGTCAGAAATACTTAAAAAATCCTGATAGTTCTGTCTCATATCAGGATTTTTGTTGACCTCTATATAATTTTACAAAGTATATTTTTCTGTGGATGCAAACCTGTTATAATAATGTATTGCCATGTCCTCAGTAAGCCTGAATCTCCGTTGCAGCTTCTGAATCACGCGTTCTCTTGGTATTCCTTCCTCCTCATTATCTAAAATAAATACTTCGATTCCTTGCTCAATTCCTGTTTCCAGCATAATCTGTCCTATGCCCATCACTTTCTTCACCTCCTCGCTCAGTTCACTGTTCTGTGAAAAGTCAATGTAGTCCGATACGACCTCCATAAAATCATCCCTGTGCGGATACATGATTGTATTCAAAAAACGCAGAAGATCGTAGCCTTCGTCTTTCTTTTCTCCATTATACTCCTTTTTGCCCAGTCTGATAATCACCAATGTCAACAAATCGTAATCTTCTTTCTTGGTGATACAATTTCCTATGTTTTTTGTGTTCGTCATCTCATAAAAGGATACGCTGTTCTGCTCACTCTTTGGAATATCATCCAGACAAATCCATATGCTGTAGCATTTTTCCAGTTCTCCGTAATCTGTACTGTCCGTGACAAGCGACAGCTGCGAAGACAGTTCCCGCGACAAATAGTACATTCCACGCTTCTCGATGGGATATCCGGGATAGTAGGACTTCTGCGGCTCTACGTCGATGTGGAGTTTGATGATGATTTTTTCCTTTGACAGCCTTGGATTTTTTGCCTTTAGCCGGATATCAAACTGAGACACTTTCTCATTTAGGGCTGCAAATTCCTGCGTATCTCCCTGCACCTGTGAGTTTGTCCGCCCGGGCGATACCTCCCTGTCCGACTCGATGGAATCCGGTTCGATGAAGCCTATAATTTCTTCTCTGCTGTATTCCCTGTATTCATCAACGGTTTCCTTTAGGATTACAGCCAGTATTTCCTTACTGCTGAGCAGTAACTTGCATTCTGCATCCAGACCTTCCATTTTAGCTGTAAGCTGCATATTGCTGAGTGTATCCATGTTTCCCTGTATTTTATCCATGTCTCCTCCTGTTCGAATAAATGTTTTAATCTAATTAGATGGCGCAAACATACTTTCGTCAATAAGCAAAGGAGATTTTCTCTTCTCCTGATATGTGTATAAACTTGTCAAGGTTCTATTTTTATTTTACTGTTTCATTTCACAACACTATTTTTCTGGTTGCCCACCTGTGCAGGGCTGATTAAAACAAAACATCTTTCTGCACGAAGTACGCATAATCCAAGCATGATAGTTAAAGGCTCGCTCCATGTTTTCAGTAAACACGTCTATTTGTTCACGGTCATTCTTATGGGAATAACTGGATTGTTCTATATCATCAGAATAATTTGTCGTGTTCATTGATAATTTCACATATATAACAACTTCTGTTGTAAAAATAACACACAGACTTATCAATAATGCTGCTTTGCTTTTATATGAAAACATTTCCGAAAGTCTCCTCTGAACTCTTGTATCCTAATCTTTTTGGCAATATCCGTATCCGCCAATCCTTCTAGCCAGTTTGTTATTCTGTTGCATAAATTTCTGTAACAGTAGCGCTATTAAAAATTTTTAATTCGTTTTCGCTGTCATTACTTGCGAAATATAGTATCCTGTATTTCGACTGTTGTTTGTTTTTGCCTTGTTCCCCATTGGTAAACACTGCGGTTATGGCAATATCCTCTTTTCCGTCTCCGTCTTCATCTTTATAAGTAAGCTCCTCCACTTCAAGATCTGTTGAAAGACCATACTCATTACATATTTGTTCGTATATAGGGGAGACGATCTGTTTCTCCACTTCCTCTGTCTGGTAATCAAATACATACACTGCAATCTGCTTTGCTATGGCAACACCGGGATATCCGCTTTCCACACAAACCATGATTTTTCGGATCTTTTGATCTTCATTGATATAAAACTGCTCCCATATCTTTTTTCTATCATAAGACAGCGAACGCCTGTCTAATTTGCTTATGATATTTTCTTCTTTTTTACGAATGTAATCTTCAAATGTTCTCTCATGATCCCCCAGCTCATCCAGCTTTGAATTATTAAAATGCGCTTTTAGTGCAGCTACAATCTGCTGGATTTTCCTGTTATCATGTTCATCTTCATATAATGGAGCGAGAATATCACCCAGCCAGTTTTCCTCATGACAAGTAATAAAGGTATATTTTCCTTTATCTTGTAATCCTATTAAGCAATAAATATCGGGAATATAATATTCCGCTCCCTGAAATCGGTGCTCGCCTAACAATAGTATGAGATCTTCCTCTCCGTTTCCGTCGAGGTCAGACGTCTGTATATCATAATATTCGCCGCCAAAAGACGCCAGCTTATAGTCTTTTTCCACTTCAAACAATACTTCACTGCTGTTCTGGTCATAATTCATCAGGATACCACGACAGAAATATCCCCAAGTTGGCTCCTCTGCAAGACGGTCACTATACTGTATCAAATATAATTCACAGTTTTCTCCATTAGCGTTTTGAATGAGACAAGTATCCATCAACTGAAAAGAATGTTCACCTTCGCCTTTATATTGCTCTGTCAGACTCGCAAAAATGGATTGTCTTACCATATCCTGCCATTCCACAAGTTGAAAATAATCGTTTGCCATCTGCGTTTCCCATTCTTGCGAATATTGTTGTTCTGATTCCTTATACTGCGCATCTGCTGGTTTTACTACCTGTATCAAAAGTCCTGTGGCTAGTAATATAATTTGCAGTTTTTCTTTCAATAGAAATTTCATCGCGTCCTGTCTTCCCCCACTCTGTAATAACCTTTTGCCGTCCACCTTTGGCATGTTATTTCACACCTGTATCGTATCAGACTGCTGCATCAAAATTGCATCATATTTCTATTAAAATCAAGGAATTCTTTCGAAAAATAAATTATCAATATAATACAATTCGGTTCTTAAAGAGTCCGCATTTTCCGCTACACAATATATCTCTCCGTTTGTGCTATCAATATAATATCCCTGATTTCTTATGATATGATCCTCAAAAGAATCAAATGAACGAATCATATAATAATCCCTGTTTAAAAATTTGGTCGTACCGTCATAGATCAAGTTTAAGGGATTCAATCCGTTTTGTTCCAGTTTACTCATAACATTATCCAACAATTCATCTAAATCCCCTGTCATTTTTTTCAATGGAACATAGGACTTGTGAGAAAAATCCTGAATTTCCGAAAATCTTACTTTCCCATCTTCTAAATTTCCTATCGGAAACGGGTGCTCGTGCGCATAAAAAATCCTGATATTTCAGTCTCATATCAGGATTTTTGTTTATCTATTCATTGACTGATTTTTCATAGTTCTCTGATAATTCATTATATTGTTGCTCTGTCACTCTGAAATAATATAGCTTCTGATGCTCATTAAAAAAGCCTTGTTTTCTTATTTCATCACTAAGTTCTTTTTCTTTATTCAATTCATCATAATAATGTGGAAATGTTATAAAGAATGTACCCATTTCTTTTTTTAACCACAGGCTAAACTCCCATTCTCCATTCTCATTAAGTTCGATATATGCTTCACCCGAACCGTCTTTTGTTCCTAACACGTAAATAGGTGCACGTACACTTCTCATCCATAATAGAATCTCATCTGTTTTAGCCTCATACTTTATAATATAAAGTGTACTTACTTCATCCTGAATACAAAGCTCTGGATAATTATCACCATCCATATCAAAGTAATAATAGGTAAATTGATCAATCTTATAATTGTTCAATTCAGATTCCCATATATATAAACTTTCGCCAGTATATTTGTCTATAACAGGTTGTTCTCCTTGTAAAAATTGCTTATACTTCTTTTTGTATATTTCATATGTTGAGACATCTCCAAGATCATAACTGCCCAAAAAATCAATGGTATTATAGACTGTCTTAATCTTCTCAAACAATTTTACATCAATATAGCTTTCATGATTTGTATTTATCCGTAAATTGCAGGATATGTTAACAAAATATTTTAGTATTAAGCAAAGGCTGCCTAATAGTAAAATATACATAATATTTCTCCGTCTCACTCCCAGAACCTTCCCCTATTTATCCTCACAAAGACAACAAAAATATGATGAAAAAAGATTATGCTTCATATCTGTCTCTCTCATACTATCAGACAAATGTATCATATTTGCATCATAAGAAACGTGTCCTGAAAAAATCCGCATGATAATACGACCTTTTGCTCATTTAAAACCAGTTTAGCTCCATGTCATACCAGATACTGGTATATCAAATCCCCACTTTTTTAGCCTTATCTTTGTCCCACTTTGCAGATCCACAATATACAAAAAATTCATCTCCTGCATCATAACAGGTATATTATCCCTCCATAAAAGATATCGTCCATCAGATGTAATTTTATATTCTGGATATCCAATGCCGCCTTTCAATACTTTTTTGAATTTTTTACGATCCATATCATACAGCCATAATATTGCCTCCTTTTGACTCTTCACGACAAACGTATTGTTTTCTGCAACTTGGGAAAATGGTCCCACCTTGTATATAAGATCTTGCCTCTTCCGTGTCTCCAGATTCTGGATTTAGCGCTTCCCTTTGTGCCCATATAATAGAAAGATTTTGTTCCGCCAGTTCCTTTTTCATGACATAATTGTTTATTCTCTGCACCATAAACATCATTGATAAGAGCAGGATAATTAAAATCAGAATATATTTTTTTAATTTATTTTTCGTCATATAATGCCCCTTAAACTTCACCTTTTTGGTTTATTTCAAATATCCATATCAATCAGCATTTCTTACAAATTCATACTGAACTGTCGCGGACGCATTTCGATGCAGAAATATACAGATACTTGTTTTTGTATGTAGATTATAAACTTTAATCCTTGTATCGCTGCTGCCAAAAAATTTGATAAAATGTTCGATATAACAAAAATAATTTCCGCTTTGATCCCATCCGCATGAATATGGGAAAAAGCTCCCAAATGCTTTGTTCCATCCTGCTTTCAAGGTACCGATCTTCTTTTTGCGCACCGTGTCATATAAAAAAATTTTTCTACCTGTGCGGTTAGATTTTATAACTATACCACAAAATTAGGCGCACAGATCCAATGAATCCGTTTCTTTTTTGGGCATTACAAAA
>ERZ808040.478-NODE-478-length-34229-cov-4.215917_pt1 | contig 34229 bp, 25 predicted proteins | sample MGYA00380191_ERZ808040 | MGnify/ENA primary metagenome ERZ808040 (study PRJEB31490, sample SAMN06133395) | mouse gut metagenome | isolation source: J6 | host: mice | place: China: Chengdu | collected 2015-05 ...
TGCCACCGCATCGCCTCGTTCAGCCGCCTTGCAGGCTGAAAATTTATCCTGCGCCAAACATACGGGCAATTAGGGTGGATTATACTAGTGTTTGAAAAATGCTTTCTGCCACCGGAACCGAATACAGGCCAGTAAAAATCCCCGGAAGCCTTCTCCGGGGATTTCTCATTATCCTGTTTTGAATTTATTTTTATTAGCGCTTTCAGGTATCCTGTCCGTACGAATTTTTCTTTTTATAGATAAGACCCGCCATCAGGGATGCACATACTATGATTACCATGATCATCTGTACCGGATGGTAATTATCCCCTGTCTTGGGGGCAATCACCTTATCAGGAGCAGGGGCAGCATAATTCCGGTTGTCATCATCATCGTCACTGCCATTATCATCGTCACTGCCATTGCCCTCTACCGATTCTGTTCTCTCCTGCAAAGTAAACTGTGTGGATGCCGACTTACCGTCCGTATACAGGAAACGGATGCTGTGAGTTCCCAGAGAAAGCGTATCCAGAAAAGCCTTTTTCAAAGTCACGATGGTGCTTCCCTCTTTCACTTCATAGTTCGCCCTGTCTACTTCTTTGCCGTCAACCTCCACTGCCTGGAATAATTTAAAATCACCGTCTGCAGTAATGGTCAGACTGCCTTCCGAATCTGTTGCATAGGACGAATTGGCTCCGCCGGTAATCACATAAAATCTCTTATAACCACATGCGTTGCAGTCATGGTCCGCATCATTGTCATACATATGCGCCGCCTTCACGATGTCTTTTCCGCAGACATTACACTTACCCCAGTGGCCTGTCCCATCCATACTCCACAGGTTCACCGAATGTCCTGTGGCTTTCAATACCATATCCGCATCTGCAAGCTCCTTTATGCCTGCCGCATCCGCATAGTTCCTGCCACATTTACTGCAGGTCCAATGCTCCATATTTCCATCTGTTTCACATGTCGCTGCCACACCGTCCACTTTCGCCAGAGTATGGGAAGAACAGGTCACCGTGACCGTACAGGAAGCCGTATAGCCTCCGTCACTGGTAGTAACCGTAATGACAGCTGTTCCGCCCTTTCGCGCCGTCACAACACCGTCTGCCACTGATACCGCTTCTTCATTACTGCTCTTCCCTACCACACCTTTGTTTTCCGCGTTCTCCGGTGTAACAGCCGCTGTAAGCTTCAGGGTTTCACCCTCCTTTAAGGTAACAGAAGACTGATCCAGAGTTACACCGGTTACACGAACCACTTCCTTCAGCCGTACCGTAATGTAAGCGTCACTGCCCCCTTTTGGAGGAACGGTATCAATGTTCAGACGCGCCGTTCCGTCCTCATAGACCATGGCCCCGTATATATAACCGTTCCCCTGGTCATAGGTATACACGATCTCCGGAGTGCCGCCTGCAATTTCCATAGCGTAAACATTTAAGCCGTCATTAAAATAAATCTGATTTCCCTGCCTGGAGAGATGTGCCTGGGCAACCGGCAGAAAAACTGCATTGGTGCCCCAGATTTCTGTGCTGGTATATAATACCTGTTCTGCAGCGCCTCCGGTTCTGCGGACAACCTGAAACTTTCCATTGGCAATGTTTTTAATATAAATGTAATCATCCTGACCGGCCCTCACAATCTGGGAGGTGATGTCCTTCCACCAGTAGGAATTGTCATAGACCGTAGAAGTACACTCCACATTGTCCGTCCAACCCTTGTGATCCCGGACGGCCATCTCCGCGTCACTGAGCAGGAAATAAAGATGGTCCGCTTTTCCCTCCCTGTTCCAGGTAGGATCGTCCCATGTGGCATCCACATGATACCAGTTTCCGTTTATGTGAACCACATTCCACGCATGGTTCATTTCACTGCTGGAACACATCTCAGACGCGATGCCGACCTTACGCAGCAATGCGCCATAGGCAAGGGCATACCCCTGACAGACAGCCTTTCCTCTTACCAGCGCGCCATAGGCATCATAAACATTGGGGCAGCTGTCCAGAGTGCCATTGGAATACTCCGCATATGCATATGCGCAATGCTGCACCAGATAGTCATGAAGCACCAGCGCCTTCTCTACATCCGTCATGTCGGAAGTTACAAGTGCAGCCGCCTCATTCAGCTTCCGGCTGAACTCCTGCTTCTGCTCTTCCGTCACAATGCTGTAAGCAAAATTAATTGCGGTAAGTTCACCTGTATCTAAAAAATAGCTGAAACCCAGATTAGACTGTGCATAGAAAAGTTCGGGATTCTCATTTAAAACTTCGGCAAACAGCACCAGGATTTCGTCTTTGTCATTTAACGTCATTCCATAGCTGCTGACATCCAGGGATTTCTGGCTGGCCTTCACTGCCTCCAGCATCGCTTCTTTTAACTGCGCTTTGGAGGAGATTGCATATGTAGCAATGTCGTCCGCCCGGACCGGCGTTCCGAACCCGCCTGACTGGTATACCATGCTGCTGGCATCCAAAACTTCCGTTATCACTTCTGGCTGACTGCCTTCGGGAAGTTTGACGCCCCCTTCATTGGACTCTCCGTCAGAACCGCTGACCGTGTCCTCACTTGTGGGCTGTGATACCATCTGTCCCTGATTTTCCGGCATTACCTCTTCCGCCAGTGTCTGTACGGAAACCGACCAGCACAAGAGTCCTGCAAGAGCCAGGCAAAACAGCCTTTTCCCTTTTCTGAACATACTCTTTATCTCCTTTTCATAATTTTCACTGATACCCGCTCCCCCGCAGACACTGATTTCTCAGATCTCACAAATAATAAGCTTTTTCATTCACAGATCGTCCCCGTCGATGGGGACTGGCCTGTCCGATAATATTATTCTGCGGAAAAACAGACTTTACGCCAACACCATACCATATTTCCCCAACGATGTCAAACTTCTGCTTCGTCTTTATTCAACCTCACGCAGTATTCCCATTACCACAAAACGGGCATTGTCAAACTCATAGCTGCAGGTGGCAAGGCTAAGGATCCTGTCATCCACCCCAGGACGCACATCACTTTTAAAAGCTCCGCTGGCAATCATCTGATCAATCCAGTTTTGGTAATCCTCTTCCGTGGCAAACGAAATCCGCCACGCATCGCTCTCCGTATCCGTCACAAATCCTGTGAATAGTTCCACCTGATACGATTGCCCGGGAGTCACAAACCACAGTACAGGATGCGTGTCGTAATAGGACTGGCTGGAGTACTTGGGCAGGCTGGCAAACATGGTGCCGTTTCGCATGTGATGCCCGTGAATGAAAGTGTTTCTGTTGGATAAATCCTCTTCGTTCAGGCAGTCCATGAAGATACTGCCACATTTATTTTCCTCTCCGTCAAACATATGTGTGAGATAGTAATCATTATCCTCCCCCTGCACTACGGGATAATTAATGGATGTACCGGGACCGTAGATCCAGCCAACCACATCATTGTTCTGAATCCTCAGGATGTCAAAATTTACCTGTGGGCAGGAACCATAATATACTTTCCCTGAATCGCCGGACGCCTCTTCGGGGGCAGCTCCGGTTCCCTGTACCACAGCCTGCGCTCCGTCCCCCGTTCCCGACGGCGGGGTGGCTTCCTGCTCCGGCAGATGTACATATTCCTGAAGCAATTCATAGGTGACCGTTCCTTCCGAATATTCAAACAGCTCCCGGATCAACGAGACCACTGCCGCAAACCCTATTATTCCCAACAGAACCAGGATGATAATCTCAGCTTTCTTCCGGTTTTTACGCTCTTCCATTCCCGCCCCTCCGCTCCGGCTTACATATCAAACAAACCGCTCCCACATTTTAGCCGGCCTTACTGCCTTCATGGCTGCCCTATCAGAAACAGGCCCCGACTTTCATAAATCATATCATTATTTTCTTTATGGCACAAGTCTTGAAGCCGCCCATGGCGCGCAAACAAAAAGCTCCGGATGATTTCCATATCATCCGGAACCCTTTCTGCTTCTGGTGCTATTTCACGATCCTTGCACGGAACACACCGTCAATCCTTTCCAGTGCCTCAATGATCTCGGCGGTGGGAGCTGCTTCCACATCCATCATGGTATATGCCACCTCTCCCCTGGATTTATTGGTCATATCACTGATATTGATACCCTTGTCACCGAATTCAGCGGTAAACTTGGTAATCATATTTGCAATATTTTTATGGAAGATCGCCACACGGCCTGCCTTGGTGCAGACACCCATATCACATGCGGGATAGTTCACGCTGTTCTTAATATTGCCGTTCTCCAGATAATCCATCAACTCCTGCACTGCCATCTTAGCACAGTTGTCCTCCGCTTCCTCGGTGCTGGCGCCAAGGTGGGGGATCACGATACAGCCGGGCTGCCCGGCCGTAACAGGGTTGGGGAAATCGGACACGTAGCAGCCAACCTTACCGCTCTGAATACCCTCCAGGACCGCTTTCTCGTCCACCAGCAGGTCACGCGCAAAATTCAGGATCACGACGCCGTCCTTCATTTTGGAAATGGCTTCCGCATCAATGGTATTCTTCGTAGAATCCAGCAGCGGAACATGGACGGTAATAAAATCACACTGGGCATAAATGTCTTCCTTATTGGTCACATGCTTTACCTGGCTGCTCAGGCTCCATGCGGCGGCAACGGACAGATAGGGGTCATGGCCGTACACTTCCATGCCAAGGCTGATAGCCGCATTGGCAACCTTTGCGCCGACAGCGCCAAGGCCAATGACGCCAAGCTTCTTTCCCTCAATCTCCATGCCCGCAAATCTCTTCTTTTCCTTCTCCGCAGCCTTGGCGATATTCTCATCTGCGGCAGCGCCTTTTACCCACTCGATACCGCCCACAACATCCCGGGAAGCCAGCAGCATACCCGCAATTACAAGCTCCTTCACGCCGTTTGCGTTGGCCCCAGGGGTATTAAATACAACAATCCCCTTCTCCGCACACTTATCAAGGGGGATATTGTTGGTGCCCGCTCCTGCCCTGGCTACAGCCAGCAGGCTGTCAGGCAGCTCCATATCATGCATGGCGGCGCTTCTTACCAGAATGCCCTCTGCCTCCTCCACATGATCGGTCAGAGCATAGCCTGCCGTCAGGCTGTCCAGGCCAATCTTGGAAATGGGATTTAAACATTTTATCTGAAACATGGTATTCTCCTTTTATATGATTCTACTTTTGATTCTACTTTTGATTCTGCTTTCCGGACTGATTCTGTTTTGGGTTCCTGTTGTTCCGGCTCCTGTGTTCCCGGGGCCTGTTGCAGAAACTCCTTATTTCCGGTTTTCCGCCTCGAACTTCTTCATGAACTGAACCAGCTTCTCCACACCTTCGATGGGCATTGCATTATAAATACTTGCCCGCATGCCCCCTACGCTTCTGTGGCCTTTCAGGTTCTCAAACCCGGCCTCTTTGGCTTCCTTTACAAACTTGGCATCCAGCTCCTCGTCGCCGGTCACAAAAGGCACGTTCATGAGGGAGCGGTCCTCCTTGCGGACAGTGCCCTTAAACAGGCTGCTTTCGTCCAGAAAGTCGTACAGGATCTTGGCCTTCTTTTCGTTGTACTCCTTCATGGCAGCCAATCCGCCTTTTGCTTTCAACCACTTGAACACCTTGCCGCAGATGTAGATTCCGTATGCGGGAGGGGTATTATACAAAGAGTCATTATCGGAATGCGTCTTGTATTTCAGCATGGTGGGCGTGCCGGGAAGCACATCCTCGGTGATCAGGTCTTCACGGATAATAACAATCACCACGCCGGCGGGCCCGATATTCTTCTGTACGCCGCCGTAAATCACCCCATACTTGGTCACATCCACAGGTTCGGACAGGAAGCAGCTGGAAACATCGGCTACCAGGGTCTTTCCTTTGGTGTTGGGTAATGTCTTAAACTTTGTTCCATAAATGGTATTGTTTTCACAGATATATACATAGTCTGCATCCTCACTGACCGGCAGGTCGGAGCAGTCGGGGATATAAGAAAAGGTCTGATCCTCGGAGGAAGCGATCTTATTCGCCTTGCCGTAAATGCAGGCTTCCTGATATGCTTTCTTCGCCCACTGGCCCGTAACGATATAATCCGCCACCTTATTCTTCATCAGGTTCATGGGGATCATTGCAAACTGCTGGCTGGCGCCGCCCTGCAGGAACAGTACCTTATAATTATCCGGAATATTCATCAGATCCCTCAGGTCAGCTTCCGCCTCTTTAATAATAGTGTCGTAAGCTTTGGACCGATGGCTCATTTCCATAACGGACATGCCCGTTCCTTTGTAATCCAGCATTTCCTCGGCTGCTTCTCTCAGTACCTCTTCAGGAAGAACCGCAGGGCCTGCGGAAAAATTATACACTCTGGACATTTCATAATCCTCCTCAACTTTAAGTATATACGGCTAAAACTGTTTCAGAACATAGGTATAGAATAATCTCTTCCTTCACTTTAGTCAACTACATTGTTAAATTTTTTAATAAAACATGACAACCGGGGTGCCGATTTCCACCGAGTCATACAATTGTGACATGATCTCCGTAGGCGTATTGATACAGCCGTGGGACCCGTTGGTCTTATAGATCTCACCGCCGAATTCCGAACGCCAGCTGGCGTCGTGGATCCCGATGGCACCCTTTACGGGCACCCAGTATTTCACCGGGGAAGCATAACCCTGCCCCCGAAGCACTCTATTCCGCTGCTTGTTGTAGACAAAGTTAACTCCCTGGGGCGTACCCATCCTCCGGCCGGTATTTCCCGTTACGATATCTGTTTCAAGGACAAGCTCGCCGTCTTCATAATAGTACATTTTCTGGTCGGTCATATCCACCTCGATATAGGTATCGCCGATATCGTTCCTGCCCCGCACCAACCCCTGATGCAAATATGCCGGGATATGGATTTCTTCCCTTTTTTCCTCCAGGGCCTCCGTCAGATAGGCAAACTCCGCCTCCTGGTCGATGGCGGTGCCGTAAGTGCCGTTCCCCGGCACCTGTATGATGTCCCCCCTGGTACTCTGGAAACTGATCTCTTTTCCGTAAGTATCATATTCCTCCGCCAGCCGGCCGATAAATGCCCTGATGCGCTCCGGGTCAACCACCGGTTCCCCGTCCCCGTCCAAAAGAGGCAGGCCGGACTGGTCCACTGTCAGAAATCCCGCCGAAACGCTTCCCTGCAAAGGGATCTCCTGGTCACCCATGTCATAGACAATGCCACATTGCTGAAACGCTTCCACTTTCTCCCAAAGAGTAAGCATATTCAACTGCTTTGCCGTGGGAGGAAGGTCATAAACACAGCCCGATTGCACCATATCAACTTCATAGCTGCCGTCAGAAACGCTTTCCAGGACACACCGGAAAAAAAGCTCCCTGTCAAGCCTGTGCTCTAACCCGTTCTCCAGCTGCCAACCGTCCGTCTCCGAAAAACGAATCTGCACATCCTCCCTGACAGCCGCCTCCCGCTGCACAGGCTCCAGCTCACTGAGCAGCTGCCGCAGCATATCCTCGTCAAAAAAAGAATCCGGGAGCAGCTCATGGCTTCGCTGTGTCATGATATTTTCCATCCAGGACAGCGGATCCTGCTGACGGATAAAGGTTTCCAAAGGCTTTGTATAGTCTGCCCTGTAACCGGTCTCACTAAGGTCAACAGGCCAAATATTCCCCTCCTCGTCCAGAATACGGACGACAGGAGCCTCCGCCCTGGCAGTAAGCTCCTGATTCACCTCTTCCACAGATTTTCCTGTGCAGTAGACACCGTTTATCCATGTATTGACCGGAAAATTATTTCGGTAATAAAGCGCCAGAAGAAAAAACGCTGTCACCGCAAGAAACAATCCAAACAAGAGAAATTTAACCAAAAACCGACGTAATTTCTTCATGTCAAATCCCTATTACTGCGTTCTCCGTTTCGCAAAGCCATGTATGGCTTACGGCTTTTCGAATTTCCCATTATTTTATGCCAGGTCCTTCTGTCTGTGAACGATTGGCCCCATGGCATAATCGGGAATCCCCCTGGCACACTCACTTCAGGTCGTCCCCGTCAAACACTTCGGCAATGGGCGCACCTGCGGGAACCATAGGGAACACCTTGTCATCCTCTGGAATCATACATTCAATCAAGACAGGCTCTTTCCAGTCAATGGCTTTCCGGATGGCAGGCTCCACCTCTTCCTTTGTTGTCACGCGGATGGCCTTGCAGCCGAGGCCTTCCGCCACTTTACAGAAATCCACTTTATCGTTTAGTACCGTCTGGGAATACCGTTTTCCGTAAAACAGGGTCTGCCACTGGCGGACCATTCCCAGTACATGATTGTTAATGACCACTTGGATGATGGGAATATTATATCTGCTTGCCGTGGCAAGCTCATTCATATTCATACGGAAGCAGCCGTCTCCTGCAATATTGATACAAATCCTGTCAGGCTGCCCTACCTGCGCCCCGATGCAGGCGCCAAGTCCGTATCCCATGGTGCCGAGCCCGCCTGAAGAGAGAAATGTGCGGGGTTTGGTGTAGTGATAATACTGTGCCGCCCACATCTGGTGCTGCCCTACATCAGTAGTGATCAACGCCTCCCCTTTGGTCACCTTATCAATGGTCTCAATCACATACGGGCAGGAAAGCTGCCCCTTATCATACTTCAAAGGGAATTTTTCTTTGAGCTCCCTCACCCTCTTCATCCAATCGCTGTGGTCCTGCTGTCCCAGGTTTTTGTTCAAAACCTGCAGGATCCGTTTCAAATCACCGATCAGGCTGGCATCTACGCGGATATTTTTGTTGATCTCCGCGGGGTCGATATCAATATGCACAATCCTTGCCTTTTCAGCAAATTTCCTGGGGTTGCCAATCACACGGTCAGAAAACCTGGCGCCCAGGGCGATCAGGAGATCACATTCACTCACGCCCAGGTTGGAGGCTTTTGTGCCGTGCATGCCGATCATTCCTGTATAGCGGTCACTGTTTCCGTCAAAGCCACCCTTGCCCATCAGTGTATCACACACAGGCGAATCGATCCGCTCCGCGAACTCCGCCACCTCATCGCATGCCTCTGAGAGAATGGCTCCCCCGCCAAGATAAATAAAGGGTTTCTTTGCCTCCCTGATATACGCTTCCACCTTCTCAAAATCTTCCGGGGATGAAATGATATCCCTTTCATTCTGGGTTACCCCGCAAGGCGTATACTCGCAGACTGCCGCCGTCACATCCTTGGTAATATCCACCAGCACAGGGCCGGGGCGTCCCGATCTGGCGATAGCAAACGCCTTCCTCAGGATGCCTGCCAGTTCCTCCACATTCTTCACGATAAAACTGTGCTTAGTGATAGGCATGGCAACACCTGCAATGTCCACCTCCTGGAAACTGTCTTTTCCCAGCATTGGCAGCGTCACATTCGCCGTAATGGCAACCATGGGGACGGAATCCATATAAGCGGTAGCGATACCTGTCACCAGGTTCGTAGCGCCGGGTCCGCTGGTAGCCATGCAGACACCCACCCTGCCTGTGGCGCGGGCATAGCCGTCCGCCGCATGGGCGGCTCCCTGCTCATGGCTGGTCAAAATATGGCGAATCTCACTGCTATGTTTATAAAGAGCGTCATAAATGTTCAGAATGGATCCTCCGGGATAACCGAATACGGTATCCACCCCCTGCTCCTTCAGGCACTCCACAACAATTTCAGAACCGTTCAACTGCATTTGCATATCCTCCATCACAAGTTTGGCCCTTAAAGGCTCCTACAAAACCGTCTTATTTGCCCTGTATTTCCAATATGGCCCCTCTGTTGCCGCTGGTGACCATTTTCTCATACCTGGACAGATAGCCGGTTGTTACCTTAGGTTCTCTGGGCTGCCACTTTTTTGCCCGCTCCGACATTTCTTCCTCGGAAACTTTTACATCCAAAGTGAGCTGGGGAATGTTGATACTGATGATATCCCCTTCTTCCACCAAAGCGATAGGCCCCCCAACCGCCGCCTCCGGGGACACATGGCCGATGGAGGCGCCTCTGGACGCGCCGGAGAAACGCCCGTCCGTGATCAGGGCCACACTGGAGCCAAGTCCCATGCCTGCAATAGCGGAAGTGGGATTCAGCATTTCACGCATGCCGGGGCCTCCTTTGGGGCCTTCATACCGGATCACAACCACGTCTCCTGCGACAATCCTGCCGCCCTTGATTGCCTCAATGGCATCCTCCTCACAGTCAAAGACCCTGGCAGGTCCTTCATGCACCATCATTTCTTCCACCACTGCGGAGCGCTTTACCACAGACCCGTCAGGCGCAAGGTTTCCCTTCAGTACGGCAAGTCCGCCTGTCTTACTGTATGGATTATCCACGGTACGGATAACCTCAGGGTTCCGGTTTACGGCGTTTGCGATATTTTCTCCAATGGTTTTTCCGGTAACCGTCATACAATCCGTATGCAGCAAACCGATATCCGCCAGTTCTTTCATTACCGCATATACGCCGCCTGCCTCATTTAAGTCTTCCATGTAAGTAGGGCCGGCCGGCGCCAGATGGCACAGGTTGGGCGTCTTTTCACTGATAGGGTTTGCAAAGCTGATATCAAAGTCAAAGCCGATCTCATGGGCAATGGCAGGCAGATGCAGCATGGAATTTGTGGAGCATCCCAATGCCATATCCACTGTCAGTGCATTCATAATGGCATCTTTCGTGATAATGTCACGGGCACGGATACCCCGGCGGAGCATTTCCATCACTGCCATACCGGCATGCTTTGCCAGTTTGATCCTTTCGGAATATACCGCGGGAATGGTGCCGTTCCCGCCAAGTCCCATACCCAGCGCCTCTGTCAGGCAGTTCATGGAATTGGCCGTATACATGCCGGAGCAGGAACCGCAGGTAGGGCAGACCTTGTTCTCGAATTCGGTCACATCCTCCTCCGTCATTGTCCCTGCCGCATAGGAGCCAACCGCCTCAAACATGGAGGAAAGGCTTCTCTTTTGTCCTTTTACATGGCCTGCCAGCATAGGGCCGCCGGACACAAATACGGTGGGGAGGTTTAACCTGGCCGCCGCCATCAAGAGCCCCGGCACATTCTTGTCACAGTTAGGCACCATCACAAGGGCGTCAAATTGGTGGGCAAGCGCCATACATTCGGTAGAATCCGCTATCAGGTCACGGGTCACCAGGGAATATTTCATGCCGATGTGCCCCATGGCAATGCCGTCACAGACCGCAATGGCAGGGAACACCACCGGAACGCCGCCGGCTTCGGCCACACCCAGCTTCACGGCATCCACGATTTTATCGATGTTCATATGGCCGGGAACGATCTCGTTGTAGGAGCTTACGATACCCACCATCGGTTTCTTCATTTCCTCTGCGGTAAACCCCAACGCATTGAAAAGGCTTCTCGCCGGAGCCTGCTGCATACCGGCTCTCGCATTATCACTTGTCATCATATACTTTTCCTCCATATCATTTATACTCTAAAAACCCCGGGAAGCAATTTTGCAATCAAGCCTTCCCTGGTCAGGCAATCCGCTCTGCCAGCAGGTCACCCATCTCACTGCAGCCTACTTTCTTACACCCCTGGGACATAATATCCCCGGTGCGGTAGCCGTCCGCCAGTACCTGTTTCACCGCCTTCTCGATAGCGTCCGCTTCCCGGTCCAGGTCAAAGCTGTAACGCAGCATCATGGACGCGCTTAAGACAGTGGCAATGGGGTTCGCTATATCCTGCCCTGCAATATCCGGCGCAGAACCGTGGCTTGGCTCATAGAGTCCAAACTTACTGTCATTTAAGCTGGCGCTTGCCAGCATACCGATAGACCCGGTGACCATGCTGGCCTCGTCCGACAGAATATCCCCAAACATATTTTCCGTAAGGATCACGTCAAACTGTGCAGGGTCCTTCACCAGCTGCATGGCGCAGTTGTCCACCAGCATATGCTCCAGAACCACATCCGGATAATCCTTGGCCACTTCCTCCACTACTTTCCTCCAGAGGCGGGAAGAATCCAGCACGTTGGCCTTGTCCACGCTAGTCACTTTCTTACGGCGTTTCCTGGCAATGTCGAATCCCTTGACGGCAATACGCCTGATCTCATTCTCATCATAAGTCAGGGTGTCGATGGCTTTCATCACACCGTTCTCCTCCACCGTCCTGCGCTCGCCAAAATACAGGCCGCCGGTGAGCTCCCGCATGATCATCATATCAAAACCGGCCCTGCTGATCTCCTCTTTCAGGGGACAAGCTCCCGCAAGCTCTTCATAGAGGATTGCCGGACGCAGATTGGCAAAAAGGTTCAAGGCTTTCCTTATGGCTAACAGACCTGCTTCCGGCCTTAAATTGGGCGGCAGCTTATACCAGGGGGATGTGGTGGTATCTCCGCCGATAGAACCCATCAGCACGGCATCCGCTGCTTTCGCTTTTGCCACAGCCTCCTCTGTCAGGGGAACTCCGTACGCATCAATGGAAGCGCCGCCCATAAGGATATCCTCATATACCATTTTGTGCCCATAGGCATCCGCCGTTTTGTCCAGTACCTTTTTGGCCTCTCTTATGATCTCCGGCCCAATCCCGTCCCCGGGAATACATGTAATGTGAAGTTCCATATTAATCCTCATTTCTGCGCTGCCCTTAACCTATAAGCGACTTTGTGGCATGCAGCGCGCAGACACAAATCGCTGTGTGAAAAAACGTTCTGATCTGTATTTTCCTTCAATCCCGCGTGATACTTCCCACTCCCCGAAAACACTCTGATATCTGCGCTCCGGGAAGCAGTATTCCGCCGGGCACCACTTCATCTTATCATACATGAAACAACGACAAATTTCAACCCGATAATAGAATGTATCAATCAATGGATCATAGATTAAATCCATCAAACCCGGGCCCAAAAGGTTTGCGCAAAAAAGGGCAGCGCCCTGTGTAGCACTGCCATTTACCTCATTTACCATATAAAACAAGACCCGCGCCTGACGGCTCAGTTTGCGTCCGGCTTTTCCACCCGGCTGATTGCCGACTTTTCCATGGGGATACGGCAATTTTTGTTATTGCCGAATTCTACAATAACCGTATCATCCGATATATCGATCACAATGCCGTAAAAGCCGGATGTGGTGCACACACAGTCCCCCACTTCCAGCGACGACAGCATAGCAGCCAGCCTCTTCTTCTCCTTGCTCTGGGGTCTCATAAAGAAAAACCACATTGCCGCGATCAATACGCCGTACACCAACACCATGCTCAAGATTCCTGCTGTCCCGCCTGCAGCCGCCATCTCTGCTTCCGTCAATAAAATTCCCATATTTCCTCCGTTCCGACGCATTGCGCCTGTCTGTCATTCCAAGGAACAATGATACACAATAATGTAATTTATGGCAAGTACTTTATACTTTTTTTATAGAAGCATTCCCCATTTTTTCCAGCTTTTGCTTTTTATATTCCGCAAAGCGGCCGTTATCCAGCGCTTCCCTGATCTCTTCCATCATCGTATTGTAAAAATAGAGATTGTGGAGCACACACAGGCGCATACCCAGCATTTCCTTCGCCTTCAGGAGATGCCTGATATATGCCCTGGAATACCGCCTGCAAGCCGGGCAGCCGCAACCTTCCTCAATGGGCCGGTGATCCAGCTCGTACTTGGCATTGAACAGGTTGATCTTGCCGTAGTTGGTATACAAATGGCCATGCCTGCCGTTCCTGGTGGGATAGACACAGTCGAAAAAGTCAATGCCCCTCTCCACTCCTTCCAGAATATTCGCAGGAGTGCCCACCCCCATCAGGTACGTAGGCTTGTCCTTGGGCAAGAAGGGAACCACCTCGTCTAAAATATGGTACATTTCCTCATGGGTCTCACCCACTGCAAGTCCCCCTACTGCATAACCGTCCAGATCCAGCTCCGAAATCTGCTTTGCATGCTCAATCCTGATATCGTCGTATACCGCGCCCTGATTGATGCCAAAAAGCAGCTGGTCTCGGTTAATGGTGTCCTCAAGGCCGTTCAGCCTTCCCATCTCCCTCTTACAGCGCTCCAGCCATCTTGTAGTCCTCTCCACGGATGCCTTCACATAGCTTCTGTCAGCCTTGCTGGGGGCACATTCATCAAAAGCCATGGCTATGGTGGACGCAAGGTTTGACTGGATCTGCATACTTTCCTCAGGCCCCATAAAAATCTTACGCCCATCTATATGGGAGTTAAAATAAACGCCCTCCTCCTTGATTTTGCGCAATCCTGCAAGGGAGAAGACCTGAAACCCGCCCGAATCCGTTAAAATCGGTTTATCCCAGGACATAAACCTGTGAAGTCCGCCAAGCTGCTTTACCACCCGGTCCCCGGGCCTGACATGGAGATGGTACGTGTTGGACAATTCCACCTGTGTCTTGATCTGTTCCAAATCTTCCGTGGACACCGCTCCTTTGATAGCGGCAGCGGTACCCACATTCATAAACACGGGTGTCTGTATCACCCCGTGCACTGTTGTAAGCTCTGCCCGTTTGGCCCTGCCTTCCTGTTTCAGAATACGATACATCCCTTATTATTCCTCCCACAACTCATCCCAGAACTCCTCCAGGGTAATTCCTCTCTCCGTTATCACCGTAGCGGCATCCACCCCTACGTACCGGAAATGCCACGGCTCATAATCAATGCCTGTTATATCTTCCTTCCCCTTTGGATATCTCAGTATAAAACCATATTTATAGCTGTTCTCCGCCAGCCAGATTCCGGCCGGCGTCTTGGCAAACCCCTCGTCCAGGTTAATATAGGAATCCGACACGATATCCAGGGCAAGCCCCAGCCTGTGCTCGCTTGCGGCAGGCACCGCAACAATCCGGCTTCCCAGCTGGTATGCCTCCAAATATGACATACCCCGGTTCATATACAGCTTAATCTTTTTGTTGAACAGAACCTCCTGATATGCCAGGTCACGATAGGGGGAGCATATCTGAAGAATGATATCTTCCTCCTTGGCATCCTGCAGCATATTAAGCAGGTCGTCTATAATACGGGCATCACAATGCATGGTGCCCTTCATCGTCTGAATATCCCCCAGCGGGAACTCGTATGCATCAGGGATGGACCTCTGTTTATTGATCAGAAGAAGCTTCCAGTCCTCCTTTGAGAATTCTACTGCCTCTCCCGCTGCCGCATGCCCCTCACCGGTGCCGTTGGGCTGTGTTGCGGCCAGAATGTCAACGGCGCTGTATTTTGCTTCTATCTCCATGCCATGGGAAGTTTCCACTTCCCCCCCTTCCAGCTCTATATTCTCATCTTCCAACAATGCCAGTTCTTCCGGATCGATCTTCGTCTCCTCCGCCAGGACAAGGTTCTGTGCCTCCTCGGATACATTATCCAGGTTAATGTCATTCTCCCCGCCGGAAATAAACATAGGGAATGAAAAGCTGCTGTAGGCCACAAACAGCAGGCAAGTCATAATAAGCATGGAAAACCGCTTAATATTTCCTTTTACATAAGCAGCGCCCCGGAACGGCAGGCTGCCCACAAACGATACGGGTTTCATACAGATACGGTAAAAGCTGCCCTTATCCGCAATACTCGCCATTTTCTTATGGAATCGTTCCGTCGTCATTTTCGTTTTCATTTGCATTCACACCTACAATTCAAAGTATGTATATCTATTACAAATACGTAACCATAATCTATTTTATCATATCATACTTTTTTCCTATATGCACTATTTTCTTTCAAATTTAATAAAATTGGCAAAATACGAAATCAGTTGCTATTTTAAAAATATGCCGCTATAATTTAGATATACACAATCAAGTCACAGAAAGGCACGGTTATTGATATGGCAGGATCAACATTCGGAACAATTTTCAGGATCACCACATGGGGGGAATCCCACGGGGCGGCGCTGGGCGTCGTTATCGACGGGTGCCCGGCGGGATTGCCCCTATGCGAGGAAGACATCCAGAAATACCTGGACAGGCGTAAACCCGGCGCCAGCAGCATTGCGACTCCCAGGAAGGAGAACGATAAAGTGGAGATCCTCTCCGGCGTGTTTGAAGGAAAGACCACCGGTACCCCCATCTCCCTTATGGTCCGCAATACCTCCCAGAATTCCGGCGATTACAGTGAGATTGCATCTTACTACCGCCCCGGCCACGCGGATTATACATATGACCAAAAATATGGTTTCCGGGACTACCGCGGAGGCGGGCGTTCCTCCGGCCGGGAGACTCTCGGGCGCGTAGCTGCCGGAGCCGTTGCCTGCAAGATTCTGGAACAGATGGGAATCACGGTCTGCGCTTATACCAAAACCATCGGCGCGATCCAGGCAGATATGAAACATTTTGACCGGGATGCCATCCTGCAGACCCCCACCGCCATGCCTGACCGCAAAGCGGACGATGATGCCATCTCCTATTTGGAAGGCGCCAAAAAGCAGTCCAACTCCGTGGGTGGGTGCATGGAATGCATTATAGAGGGTGTTCCCTCCGGGGTCGGGGACCCTGTCTTTGAAAAATTGGATGCCAACCTTGCAAAGGCAATCATGTCCATCGGCGCCGTGAAGGCAGTGGAAATAGGGGACGGCTATAAGGTCTCCTTCCGTTTCGGAACGGATAATAACGACTGTTTCCAGATGGAAAACGGCAAAGTAGTGAAAACCACCAACCATGCAGGGGGCATCCTGGGCGGCATCAGCGACGGCAGTCCCATCGTTATCCGCGCACATGTAAAGCCTACGCCTTCCATCTATACCACCCAGCAGACGGTCAATAAATCCGGTGAAAACATCAATATCAATATCAAAGGCCGGCATGACCCCGTTATCATCCCCAGGGCCGTGGTAGTTATGGAATGCATGGCAGCATTGACTATACTGGACGCCATGTTGGTCAATATGTCCGCAAAGTTAGAGCATGTGGTGGATTTCTACAAGAAATAACTCAAATGTGAAAGCAGCCGATCTTCCAAAGGAACCGGCTGCTTTTATAATGACATCAGAACCATTATATGACTTAAGGCGTATTTGAAAAATCATTCCCACAGCCTGCACAACCCAGTATGCTGTATGGCTGTAAACCTGCATATCACTCCGGTCGCAGCTTATGGAATATAATGCAGTTAGGCACATCCACTTTGATTGCAGGGCCGTTCATGATCAAGGTCCCATTATCAGGATCCACTCTGAAAAAAGTCATATCATTGGTCTCATGGTTTAATGACACCAGATATTTATTGTTGGGGAACAGGCTGGCATCCTTGGGGTATTCCCCACTGATAGGCAGGCAGAACAGCCGGTTCAGGAAACCGGATTCCTTATCGACGCTGTAAAGCACTGCGGAATTATCCCCTGCGTTGGTGCTCAGCAGATAATTGTAATCTTCGGAAAATGTCAGCGCACTGGAGGCATTGATCTTTGCATTTTTAATATTGTCGATGGTCTGGATCTTATCGAAAACCGGAACATTATTCTTATCCTCATAAGAATACACATCAATGTAACATTTCCATTCATGTACAATATAAATATATCTGCCGTTTTCCGAGATTTTAATATGGCGCGGCGCAGACTCCAGTTCGCTCCTGATGATATCCACCAGCATCACCCTGCCCATCACAGGATCAAAGCGGTACACATTCACATGGTCCATGCCCTGGTCCGCCACCAGCAGGTATTTGTTGTCATGGGTCATTCTTGCACAGGTAATGTGGGGACGGAAATTCCTCTCCGCCACGCTGCCCATTCCCTTATGAAAAATTTCATCCGTTATTCCACCAATCGTACCGTTCTCCTTCAGGCGCAGCACCGTAAGTTTACCGTCATGGTAACCGGCCACAAACAGGAAACGATCCGTGTAATCCGTGGACACATAACATCCCCTCATACCGTTGATAGGCGCAAAGTTCATCATTTCCAGACTGCCGTCCTCTAAGATGTTGTAGGACTCTATTCCGAAATCCGTAATGGAATAGAGATATTTTCCGTTGTGCGAAATAGTCACATAAGAAGAATTGGTGATCTCGACCTTGCCTTTCTCATGAAACCTTCCCTGCTCCATATCCACATCATATATTTTTATGCCATGCTTGTCCCCATGGGTATAAGTAGAGACATATGCCACGTATTTGTCCTGTGTCATGGAAAATACCTCCTAATCTTACTTTCTTCTAAATATAGCACAAATAAAAACAGCGGTCAACCTTCATAGGGACCGCTATCTCTTATAAATTTGTACTTTAACCCGTTATGCGGAAGGAGCAAAACCGTGCCTGATCACAACCGCGGCCCCTGCAAACAGGGAGCCGGCATTTTATCAGGAATCACAGCCACAGTCATCCCTGGACGAGGAACGGGATACCTCCGGGAAATCCTGCCAGCGGGGAGGGTTCATATTGGGAACATCACAGCTGTTATTTCTTTCCATGCGGTCCTCCCTTGCGTCTCCACAATCCGGCTTATCCGGTTTGCAGTCACAGTCACAGTCGCGGTCACGCTCTTTCAAAGCCTTCCTGACTGCTCTCTCACTGCCACATTCATCCACTGCCCTCTCCACAGCGCACCTGCACCTGTTCCTTTGTCCGCCCCTGTCACAGCAGCCATTGCTGCTGCATCCGCAGTTATTGTCACGTCCGCAGCCGTTACCGCAGCCAAAGTTGCACCCGCAGCCGCCAAAACAGGATAACAGAAGAATAATCCATAAACAATTCATAGTCTTCACCATTTGTTGTATTTACTGTATTCTATTCTGCCATCCGAAAACTGTGCCTGTTCACTTTTTTAAGAGCTTCCTGCGGATATAGCGGAAAGTCTTCTCCTCCCCGTCCCTTGCCAGCATCTGCAGTATATGCTCCAGGGACTTCGCAGTCCGGGGATGGATCGGTACCTTCCCCTTTCCCTTGAGATAATATTTCAGGGGGGAAGCGTCGGTATAAGAATCCCCCTCATATACCTTGCTGGCAGCTATCCTGTCCATCACCATCTCCGCAAGATATTGATCCGGCATAGGCACCGGTATCATGCTGCCTGGCGCTGCCTGCATACTGTAGTCGATCCAATACTCATAATGATGCTTGTTCCTGCCTTTGTGATGGAGCCATGCGCCGGAATATCCGATATCTTCACGCTCCGCGTTGTTGGGACTTCTGGTTCCCTGATAGTATTTCATGCCTACCATAAATTCCGTGGGACTGTATTTCGACAGGTCATGTAAAATGCCCTGCTTATAGAGCCCGATGCGGAAGCACCCCTGTGCCACCAAATACTTATGGTAGGTGATCGTCTTAAAATGGTTCCACGCTTTGCTCATTTTAAAAACCTTATCCGGCTTTCCGGCCCCTTCTTTTTGCCTTCTTTTCCGGTTCCGCCACACTACAGTATATTGCAGTGCTCCTGGGCGGAAGACGCCTTATATACTCTTCCTCCGCAGCCGTCTCCTCCCCTGTGGCGAAGACACGCTCCCATTTCATGCCCTTGGGAAGCTTGGGCAGCGCCAATTCATGGCCTTCCCAATGCATATTCAATGCCAGGTACAGGAAGTCATCCTCTTTTCCGTCAGGCTTGTGGGCATACTTGCCGCAGTACAGAAAACCGATATGCCGGTTATAGCTCTCCGTCTGGGCGCACCATGCATTTTTCCCATGATAGGAAAGATCCGGATAACCACAGGATAAATAGTCCATAAGCTTCACTTCCTGTTCACCCCGGAGGACGGGATGGCTTTTCCTGAATTCCACCATACCCTTCCAGAATCCGTATAAATCCTGGTATTTCTGCAAATCACGCCAATCCAGCCATGTAGTTGCATTGTCCTGGCAGTAAGGATTATTGTTGCCCCGCTGGGAATTGCCGAATTCATCCCCCATAAAGATCAGAGGCATGGAATGGGTGCACAGCAGTATCGTATAGGCATTCTTGATCTGCCTCTGGCGGAGTTCCCGTATCTTCAGCTTACGGCTGTTCCCTTCCTCACCGCAGTTCCAGCTGCAGTTATAGTTCGTCCCGTCCCGGTTTTCCTCTCCGTTTGCCTCATTATGCTTATAGTCGTAGGAAACCATGTCCATCAAAGTAAAGCCGTAGTAATTGGTCAGGTAATGCACCCTCCCCAATTTCTGCGGAATCCTGCGCATCTGGTACATCAGGTCTTCCAGCATATTCTCGTCGCCCTTTAAATACCGGCGCACCGTATAGAGATAATCGTCCTGATAACATGCCAGATTCGGGGAAAGCGGCGTCTCATCCCTTTCGTAGACAGCACTGGTATTAAAATGGTAGTACCAAAGCTTCGTATCTGCCAGCAGCGGGTCGGTAGCCGGCACCTCCACCTGCAGATCCGTCCCCATAAGGTGAAATCCGTCCACATGGTACTCCAGCACCCAGAAACGCAGGATTTCCGGTATGGAAGCGGCCCTCATTTCCCTGGGGAAGTAGAACTGCATCACCAACTCCATGCCGTTCTTATGGAGCGCCTTTACCATCTCCTTAAATTCGGCAACGGCATCTTCCCCTCCGGCATAATCCGCCTTGGGCGCATAATAATACCCTTTTTTATATCCCCAATAGTTCAGCTTGGGCTCCTTCTCCAGCAGCGGGAGGCCGTAATTTACCGCCGGGGCAGGCTCCGGCTCCAGCTCTAAGAATTCGTAGCCGGGCTGTAATTCTATGGTAGTGATCCCTGTATCCTTCAAATACGGGATTTTCTCTATGATTCCCTGATAGGTCCCCCTGGAGGTCACTTTAGAGGACGGGTGTGCAGTAAATCCCCTGACGTGCATACAATACCCCACACTGTCCGAGTACCCAAGGCGGGGATGCTTGTCCCCATCCCAGTCGAAATCCCCCATCGGAATCAAAGCCTTTAAATCACTCTCGTTCCGTAATTTCCCATAGCCTTTCTTTCTTTCAAAGCTTCGGGCATAGGGATCGGGGACTTTCCTGTCCCCCTCGTAGAATTGATACGATATCTGGTCTGCCTGCAGGCCTTCTATATGCTTGCAGTAAACATTGCCGGTTTTTTCCCCGGCAGTAAAGGCCTCTCTGCCAAGCTGCCTCCCTGTCTTTCTGCTGTATAGTATCACACCGCAGGAAACTGCTTTTGTAGCATAGGCAAAGCGGATTCCATTTCCTTCCACATGGGCACCGAGAGGGTAAGGATTTTGCTGCATACTGGTTTTTGTCATAATGTCCCGCCTTTCTCTCCAGATATTTTTATTATAATGTATTGCAGGAAAAATCACAAGCGGTTATACTTAAAACTGTAGTGAAAACTGTAATGCATCATGGGAATTAGGTTGAAGAATCATGCCGGTGCACAGATTTTTCAATCGGCGGTTTGTGTCTGCGCGCTGCTTGCCACAAAATCGCTTATGCGCTAAAGGCAGCGCAGAAATGAGGATACAATGGCGAAACAAAATGAGTATGAAGATGAAGAAATGACGGTGGAACTGGAGCTGGAAAACGGTAAGACAGTAAACTGTGCGGTCATCACCATAATGACTGTGGAAAAGAAGGATTATATCGTACTTCTGCCGCTGAATGAAAAAGGGGAAAACGAGGACGGCGAGGTCTGGTTCTACGCCTACAGTGAAAACCCCGACGATCCCAACGAGGAGCCTGTGCTGGATTACATTGAGGATGACGACGAGTACGAAAAGGTGGCCGATGCCTTTGACGAGTATCTGGACAACTGTGAATTTGACGAAATTGTGGAGGACGAGTAGATTCGAACTCATGCTGTGTCATGACCTAAAGCAACGGGTTTAAAAACCTGGACGGGAGCCTGGAGCCTGTGTCTGTTTCCTTCAGATACAGCAGTTCCAGGCTCTTTGCCGCCCTGGTCATAGCCACATAGAAAATCCGCCTTTCTTCCTCACAAGTATCTCCGTCCGGCATCTTTCCATGGGGGAATACTTTCTCATTGCAGTCCGGTATCAGTACATGGTCAAATTCCAGGCCCTTGGAGCCGTGGACTGTCATCAGCCAGACAGCGTCACCGGGTTCCTTCGGCATGCCTGCCATCCTCTCCTGCTGTTTTTTCCCCTGTTCCAGCGACATATTATATTCTTCCTGTGCAGCCAGCCACTCTTTTGCACACCGGAATCTCCCTGCATCCGCTTTTACCCACTCCAGCATTTCCTGCCATTCCAGCCATTTGTCAGGATGTCCTTTGGACTGCTCCCTCAGGTATCTTTCATACCCTGCCGCTTTACAGATATACGCCACTGCTGCTTTTAAAGAAGCTTTTCCCATATATCGCAACTGCCTTTCCAGCAGGTCCAATGCCCCAAGCTGTTTTGGCGCGTTGGCATAGTAAGCTTTCACCTGCCCCAATGACTCCCCGTTTGCCAATGCTTCCCTGCTGATATACCGGGAAGGCCTGTTACAGATATACAGAAATCTTTCCCTGCTCCATTCGCCCTGTGCCAGCAACAGATAGGATAAAATATCCCGGACAATAAAGTGGTTATAAATACTTTGGGCCTTTTCCTTCATCACATAGGGAACGCCTGCCCTGCGAAGCCTTGCCGCAACTCCCTGCATCAAAGCGTTTGTGCGGAATAGGACGGCATGGCTGTGACGGTATGGTGATTCCTTCAGCCTCTGTATTAAATAAGCATACTGGCTTTCCCTGTCCGGGAAGGCTCGTACCGCCACAGGGAAACCATTGCCTTTCTCCATATCATTTCCTTGATCCGTACCGTCGAAAGATGCAGGATGCAGTTCTTTTGGGAAGCGGTTCCTGTTTTCTCCGATCACCTTTGAGGATGCTTCTACAATCTCTCTGCAGCTGCGGTAATTGATATTTAATAACAGTTGTTTTGCATTAAATTCTTCTTTAAACATTTTCAGGCATTCCGGCTGTGCCCCCCGGAATCCGTAGATCGCCTGATCGTCGTCCCCTACCGCAAAAAGATTACAGGGCGGCTTTGCCAGGAGCTTTACGGTCTCGTACTGCATGGGGTTGATGTCCTGAAATTCATCCATTAATATATGGTCAAAGCGGTTCTGCCAGTATTCCCTCCTGTGAGGCTGCCCGGAAAGCATTTTCCGGCATTCCCAGACCATATCGTCAAAATCCACTGCCCCAAGCTTCTCCCTTGCCGCCTCATATCGTTTTAAAATGGCAGGAAAAGCCGCCCTCCATTCCTTCGGCGCTTTCTCAGCCGCTTCTTCCATGGACAGGGTATTCTTATAAAAGCTTATTGCGCCGAGGATTGCCCCGGTATCTTCCTGCAAAAGCTCTTTAAAGGCTTCCTTGGAATAATCCTTCAGGATAGGCAATAGGATCTTTTTCTTCTGGGATTGGTTTAAGGGACTCTCCGGCCTGATACAGCCTGACTCTCTTAGCATATGATAGAAAACGGAATGAAAGGTTCCGAAATTGACGGGAAGGTCAGCGGGAGAAAGTTTACGGAAACGCTGCTGCATGGAAGCCGCTGCATCTTTAGTAAAAGTGACCACAAGGATTCGTTCCGGTGGAGTCCCACATTCCAACAGATAAAGGATACGTTGAGTGATGGTATAGGTCTTCCCGGAGCCAGGGCCCGCCAACAGCAGCAAGGGCCCCTCTCCGTGAGTCACAGCAAGTCGCTGTGGCTCATTCATTTTAGAAAGCTCCATCATTTTCCAGCTTCTCGATGCCTTTCCGGATTCTCTTTAAGCTCTCCTCCCTGCCCAGCACCTCCATGATCTCGGTAGCGCCGGCAGGAGTCATCTGCTTACCGGAAACGGCAGTACGGATGGGCCACATTACGTATCCGTTCTTGCAGCCCTTCTCCTCAATATATTTTAGCAGGCTCTGATACAACCCGTCATTGCTGTAATCCGTCTGCTCCTCTAAAATGGGCAGGACCTCCTTCAATACTTCCAGGGAGGATGTCCTGTCTGTCTTCATCTTCTTGTGGGTATACATGGCCACGTCATATTCCGGCAATTCTTCGAAAAAGTCCACATGTCCCATAATGTCAGGTAATACCTCAATTCGGGTCTTTACCATGCTGGCAATTTTCTTTAAGTCAAGGTCCTTCTTCAGAACCTGTTTTAAATAAGGCTCCGCCATCTCATAAAATTTATCAAAGTCCATGGCTTTCATGTACTCGCCGTTCATCCAGCGAAGCTTCACAGAGTCGAACACGGCGGGAGACCTGCTGATCCTGTGGTAATCAAACTCTTGTATGAGCTCGTCCAGGGAAAATATCTCTCGGTTATCCTCCGGGCTCCAACCCAGCAGCGCAATATAATTGACAATTGCTTCCGGCAAAAGTCCCTGTTCTACCATCTCCTCAAAGATGTAAGAGCCGTTCTCACTCCTTTTGGCCAACTTTTTATGGTTCTCATCAGTGATCAGCGGCAAATGTACATACACCGGACTCTGCCAGCCGAATGCGTCATACAGCCTCTGATACTTGGGCGATGACGACAGATATTCATTCCCTCTCACCACATGGGTGATATTCATAGTGTGGTCATCCACCACATTTGCAAAATTATAAGTAGGGAAGCCGTCCGATTTGATTAATATCATATCATCCAGCTCCACATTTTCCACGGTGATGTCTCCGTAAAGTTCATCATGGAATGTGGTTCTCCCCTCATTGGGAATGTTTTGCCGGATCACAAAGGGCTTGCCCGCCTCCAGATTCGCTTCGATTTCCTCCCTGGAAAGGGACAGGCAGTGCTTGTCATACATGGAAATCTCTTTTCCCTCCACCACTTCTGTCTTGAGGGAGGCAAGGCGCTCCTTATCGCAGAAACAATAATATGCCTGGCCCTTCTCAATCAATTCCTTTGCGTATTTCATGTAGATGCCGGTCTTTGTCCGCTGGCTCTGGACATAAGGGCCGTAGCCGCCATCTTTATCGGGTCCTTCGTCATGGCACAATCCCGTCTTCTCCAAAGTCCGGTAAATGATCTCCGTAGCACCCTCTACAAAACGCTCCCGATCGGTATCTTCAATACGGAGCATAAAATCTCCACCATCATGCTTTGCGATCAGAAATTCATACAATGCGGATCTCAGATTGCCCACATGCATTTTCCCGGTAGGACTGGGCGCGTATCTTGTCCTGATTTTCATTCTATACCTCCCTGCCCGCTTTTGCGGCATTAATTTAGTATTCCTATACTACTACCTTTTCGTAAAATGTGCAACTGTTTATTCTATACAGGCATGTAACGCTCTATTTTGAAAGAATTCCTTCAAAACATCGTAAATCCCTATGATATTTTCCCTTTTAGCGTATATTTTGCAGGGAAAAGCTTCATAAATAGCTTATTAATTTGCCTCAGGCACTTTTTCCGCCGCTGCCGCCTTGAACGTAGCCACTTCCTTTGCCGCCTGGGGGATGGAAATGTTGGTGCCCGCCCCTGCGATGCAGCCTCCCGGGCAGGCCATCCCTTCAATCAGGCAACCGTTCTTTTTCCCTGCCTTTGCCAGCAAGAGCATCTTTTTACATTCTGCCAGGCTTTCCGCATGCTCAATCCTGACTTCCGTACCTGGATAGTAGGCGTTGATACAATCCTCGATAGCGCTTGCCACTCCCCCCGCTACTCCATATCCGCGCCCGGCTCCGGTAGCATCCCGCATCTCGTCCATCGCCTTGATCTCTTCCAGCAGAATCCCCTTGGCCTCGAACATTCCTGCCAGCTCCTCAAAGGTGATCACAAAATCCACATCGGAACGGATCGTCCTGCGGCTGGCCTCCAGCTTCTTTGATGCGCAAGGCCCGATAAATACCACCCCCGCATCGGGGTGTTCCTTTTTGATGATCCGCGCCGTAGCCACCATGGGAGTCAGCTCATTGCTGATCTTATCAATGGTTTCCGGAAATAAGTTTTTCGCCATAACGGACCAGGAGGGACAGCAGGAAGTCAATGCAAAAGCCTGATTGCCGGTGGCAACCTCCTTCACATAATGCTCCGCCTCGGCCATACAGCCAAGATCCGCTCCCAATGCCGTCTCATACACATCTGCAAAACCCAGCTCCTTCAGCGCCGTTTTAAAAATATCAGGTGTTACTCCTGCCCCGAACTGCCCCACAAACGCCGGCGCTACCTGGGCTATGATCTTCCGCCCGGACTGCAGGGCACGGATAAGCTGGAATATCTGGGATTTATCCGCAATTGCCCCAAAAGGGCAGCTGACCATACATTGGCCGCAGGAAACACACAAGTCATTGTCTATATATGCCCTGCCAAAACGGTCGGATTTGATTGCCCCAATGCCGCAGGCTGCCTTACAGGGGCGCTCCTTATGGCAAATGGCATCATAAGGGCATACATCTTTGCATTTGCCACATTTAATGCACTTTTCCTGATCGATCACGGACTTTCCGTCCACCATGGAAATCGCTCCCCTGGGGCAGACACTCTGGCAGGGATGTGCCACACACCCCATGCAGGAGCTGGTGATCTCATACTTGTTTTCCGGACAGGCGTTGCAGGCGGAAGGGATCACCTGCATCAAAGGCGGTTCATAATATTTCTCGCCAATGTTGCTTTCTTCCAGTCCCTGGGTAAGATGTCCCGGATGCTCCCTGTTCTCCGGCCTCAGGCTCATACCCATTGCAAGGCGGATACGTTCACGTACAATAGCCCTGTCACGGTACACACTCTCAAAAAACTGTGTCTCCTCATAGTCTACGATCTTATACGGAAGAGCCTCCATATCATCCTTTAAATTTGTGGAATGATATGCCAGATCCGCCACTTCCCTGAACACTCTCCTGCGCTTCTGCCTTACAGGAGTGTCAATTCCTCTCATGCTCATATCCCCCTCCTTATTTCTGCCCACTTCCCGGACTTCTTCCAATCCGGATAAGTCTAAGAGCTTCATGCCAAATAGTATCGATCAATAGTCCTGTTTCAAGAACCCATGCCCATTATATGCCTGCTCGCTTCCACAAAATTGAGTATAGCATACATATAGGAATCACACCATTATTTCTTTAAATTGTTTTCTGCATTATTTTCTGCCCTCTCCGATATGGAAATCAAACCTTTCATCATCTGTAAGTGTTTTCCTCCCCCTCCTTGTGCTATGATAATCCCAGAAACAAAATAGTAAGTTGAATTTGAGCCAGGGCCGGGGATCGCCTTGACCGCAGTCGGAAATTTGAAATTTCCGACGCGTGTCATCGCAGTAAACTGCTCTGGCATGGAGGTAATCAAATGGAACCCATTCTTGAAATCGAATCCCTGAAAAAATACTACGGAAAATGCGCCCCCCAGACAAAGGCATTGGACGGCATCACGTTCCAGGTGATGCCGGGAGAATTCCTGGGCATCATGGGCAGCAGCGGATCCGGCAAATCTACATTGCTAAACTGCATCGCCACCGTAATACACCCCGGCAGCGGCAGCATTACAATGAACGGCAGGCAGGTGCAGGCCCTCAAGGGAGCTGCCCTGGCAGACTACCGCGGCAAGGAGATCGGATATTTATTCCAGAATTTTGAACTGCTGGACAATCTGACCGGGTATGAAAATATCCTGCTCCCCCTCTCCCTCCACGGTGTCCCGGAAAAGGAAAGCAGGAAACGGCTGGAAAAGCTGGCAGCTTACCTGGAGATCAAAGACGTCCTGCAGAAGTTTCCCTCCCAAATGTCGGGCGGTCAGAAGCAGAGAGTTGCAGCCGCCAGGGCCCTTATCCTGAACCCGGGGATCATTCTTGCCGACGAACCCACCGGCGCCCTTGATTCCAGGAACGCAAAGGCTTTGATGGAAAAGCTGGCGGGCCTGAACCGGAATTCCAATACCACTATCCTGATGGTGACACATGACTGCAATGCGGCCAGCTACTGCAAACGGATCCTGTTTATCCAGGACGGCATGATTTTCCACGAACTCAGAAGAAGCATTCCTGAGGAATCCCAGCAGGAATTCTACGAGCGGATTCTGAAAGCTATGGCTCAGTTAGGAGGTGGCAGTGCAAATGTTCTTTAAGTTAATTTCCCGAAACAGCCGACGGAACCGGAAGGAAAACGGACTTTTGTTCAGCTCCCTGCTGGTATCCATTATAGCTTTTTACATTATTTTGGCACTGCCCCGCCAGGATGTCATGGTCTTTTTACAGGAAATGGAGAGCGTTGCCGTCAGCAAGCTTATGACCTTGATTCCTGTATTTTACGGAATGGCCCTGTTTATCCTGTTCTTCCTTATCTATTATGCCAGCAAGTTCCAGCTGGAACGGCGCAGGCATGAATTCGGCGTCTATCTGATGATGGGTATGCGCCGGGTCAAATTATTCGCCATGCTGCTGGCCGAGGATTTCCGAAACAGCATTCTTTCTCTGGCTGTGGGACTTCCCATCGCCGTCCTGCTCTCGGAACTGGTCAGCCTGGTCACCGCCCGGCTGGTGGGCATCGGCATCGTCGGGCATCAGGTGTCCTTTTCCCTGCATGCCGTTTGGTGGACGGCAATGGGATTTCTCCTGATCAAGCTGACAGCCTTCCTGCTCCTCAGCGGCAGGATCAGCAGGCAGGAAATCGGTTCTCTGCTTACGGAAACGCCGGATGGCGTAAAAAGGCAGCTTCCCCCACTCTGCTATGCCGTTTCTTCCCTGATTGGCATCCTCTGCCTGGCAGCTGCCTATGCCATGGCCATCAAGGGTAGTGCCTGGCAGGGTATCCGCAATATGGGGCTGACGGTCCTCCTGGGGTTATTGGGAACCTTTTCCTTCTTCTGGGGACTCCGTTTCCTGATGGGCCTGGCGGTGCGCTCGGGAAGAAGCGACCGACGCCTGCATGTGTTCAATTTCCGCCAGATACAGGAGACCGTGATCCACCGTTCGGGCGCCCTTGCGGTCTGTTCTCTCCTGATCCTGTCCGCCCTGTGCTGCTTCGGCGCAGGCGTGGCCATCTCCCGCTTTTATGGGGAATCCGAGCAGCATGTTCTGGATTACACTTTTCAGACAACCGAGAATATGCACTCTGGGGCGGACATCCGGCAGACACTGGCCGAACACCATCTGGACACCCGGTTTTCCGATCTGTTTGAAATGAAAGTGGGGCATATTAACACTTCGGATGACACACGCAATGCTTTCCGAATGGAACCGGTCATGAATGCCTTACGCGACATGCCGTCTTCCGCAGACAGGGATGTGCTCCTGAACAATCTGCAGTTCACCACATATCCCTATCTGATCTCACTAAGCAGCTACAACCGGGTCCTTACTGCCGCCGATATGCCTGTTTTAGAGCTGGGTACAGATGAAGCCGCCGTATATATAGACAGCAGCTTTACCACAAACGGCCGGACCCGTATGTTGAATGAAGTGTTCCGTTCCAGGCCGGAAACCGTACTGGACGGCAACCCTCTCTTTCTCACCGGGACCGTACAGACAACGAAATTGGTCACAGACCGCACCATCACATTGTCCTTCGCCCTCATCCTTCCGGATGATGTGTTTGAACGCTATACCCAGGGCAGCTACAGCGTCTACCTGAACGGTATTCTTGCCCAAGACATGGCCCGGGACACAAGCCTTATGTCCGCCATTTCGGAAATGAACAGCGCATTGGACGGAACAGGGCTGTCTTACGAAAGCTATCTGCAGAATATGGGGCGTCAGCTGTTCTACATGGTGGCTGCCAGCTATATTACCATTTACCTTGCCATCATTTTCCTGCTCATTGCCAACACGGTCATAGGCGTACAGTTCCTCATGGGACAGCAGAAATCCGGCCGGCGTTATCGGACGCTGATCCGCCTGGGAGCGCCTTACAGGACACTGTGTCGGTCCGCCAGGAAGCAGATCCGCTGGTATTTCGGTATTCCCACCGTGGTTGCCGTATTCAGCAGCCTGTTCGGGGTTCGGGCGCTGCTTACCGGTTTTTTGTCCTACAACGCGAAGGAAGACCTGCCCGAGATGATGCTTGTTTCTGCCGCTATGATTTTGGCGCTCTGTGTGATAGAATATATTTATGTTGCCGCAGTAAAGCATTCCAGTGACCGTTATCTGCTGTCTCTGATAGTGCCGGAGCGGGAAGAATAAATTCAGGAATCAATATCGGAACGGGAAGGGGATATTCTTTGAAAAAAATAGCTGTTGTAGAGGATGAAGCTTTCATGCGGGAGGAATTATCGGATATTCTGCGCAAGGCAGGTTACGAGGTCTGCGAAATCTGCGAATTCGGAGCGGCTGCTGACACGATTCTGCTCCTGTCTCCCGACCTGGTGCTCCTGGATTTAAACCTGCCGGGAGCCAGCGGATTCCAAATCTGCCGCGAGATCAAACAGAAAAGCCCCCTCCCGGTGCTGGTTCTTACCTCCAGGGATCAGATGCGGGACGAACTCCATGCGCTGGACCTGGGCGCCGATGAATTTCTGACGAAACCCTGCAGGAAGGAGCGTCTGCTGGCCCGGATCTCCAATGTCTTAAAACGGTACGAGGGCCGGCCCAATCTTCTGGAAGGGCCGGATTACCTCCTGGACCGGCTGACCTACACGCTTTATATACACAATGACTCCGTAATCCTGCCGAAAAACCAGGGAAAGCTCCTGGAGGCTTTCCTTCTTCACAGGGAAGAGACCGTTACAAAGGAAGAACTCTGCCTTGCCCTCTGGGATACCACAGAATATATTGACGAAAACGCGCTCCAGGTGAACCTCACGCGTTTGAAAAAGACCATGGCAGAGTTAAGGATGGGGCAGCGGATTGTGCCTGTCCGCGGGATCGGATACCGCCTTACGGCTGCCTGCTGATTATTTGTCACGGCTGAATTGTGTTTTGCAGACTCTGGATAAAAGATATACAGGGAGAAATAGAAATCATTATGAAACTTCTTTTACGGTATACCCCATGGCTTATGCTGCTGTTGGTGGTAAATGGATTTGCGGCACTGCTTTTATGGCTTGCCGATACACAGGCGTTTTACGCTATGGTGACCGCCATTTTGCTGTTCACTGCTCTCCTGTTCACTGCTCTGTGCTATGGACTGATCCGCCGGGAGCGGAAAAAGGAAGAAGCCTTTCTGGATTTTCTCGGCAATCCGGACGAATATCACGAAGAACTGCTTCTAAAAACCGTCTCCGCCGCCCAGAGGGAGCCTGTTGTCTCTCTGGGCAGGATTCTGCGGGCGAAGCAGGCTGCTTATACCGAAATCCAGGAACAGTGGAATGATTATGAAGAATATGTGGAATCCTGGGCCCATGAGACCAAAATCCCTCTTTCTTTATTGACACTGCTTCTGGACAACCGCCGGGAGGAACTGCCGGCTTCCACAGCGGTGAAGCTGGATCATATCAGAAACCATATGCAGGAATCCATTGACCAGATGCTGTATTATGCACGGCTGAAGAGCGCCACAAAGGACTACCTGTTTGAATACGTCAATATCCGTGAATGCATTGCAGAACTGTTGGAGGACTACAAACCGCTGCTGGAGGAAAAGGAATTCAGGATCCGGTGCAGCCTGTCCCTTGACACGGTCTATTCCGACCGGAGAGGACTGCGCTTCCTTCTGGGACAGCTTATCAGCAATTCCATAAAATATTGCGGCGAGAAACCCGAACTGTGTTTTCAATCCTTTCCAAAAGGCAACCGCCATATCCTGAGTGTGAAGGATAACGGAATCGGTGTACGTGCCTGTGACCTTCCCTATATATACGAAAAGGGATTTACCGGCGACTCAGGGGAAAGCAGGAAAAGGGCTACCGGGATGGGTTTGTATCTCGTAAAAGAAATGGCAAAGGATCTGAATCTATCCCTGCATGCCGATTCCCAGTGGAATAAAGGCTTCGAGATGCAGATATCTTTCCCGGTTGTGGAGGAGGAAAAAAACAGCCGCCTGACTGTATAGTTGCCCGGTAACTGCGTACCTTCCGGCAGTATCGGTATTTTTATATGCCGGTTTTGCCTCCGTGCGGCGGCCCTGGCGGAAGCAGGCTACCTCAGCATGGCAGCTTTATCCTTCACAGTTTCTCGCTGAATATACTCTTGTACCCTTCCCCAAAGATCTCCGTGGCGCTGGTAACAATCATGAAAGCCAGGGGATCTTCGTCTTTAATGATCTCTTCCGCCTTGGGTGAAAGCTGCTTTTTCATTACGCACATGATTACGTTTTTCCCTTTGCCGCTGTATGCGCCCTGGCCGGAAATATATGTCACTCCGATTTCCATCTCTTCCAGAATGCGCTTGGTGATGGCCTCGTGATGGTCGCTGATAATAAAAATCAGCTTGGCACCGTCACGTCCATAAAGCACCACATCCAGCAGGACAGAATTGATCACTACCACAATCCCCGCATACATGGCCACCTCAATGTCCTGAAATGCAAAAGCGGAAAGGATCACCACCGCTGCATCCGTGATCAGAAAAAGGGAGCCTGTCTTCATATGGGGAAATTTCAGCCGCAGCAGCTTAATAACGATATCCATACCGCCGGTCGTCGCCCCTGCTTTGAACACCAGGCCCAGCGCCACTGCCATCAACGCGCCTCCTGCAACGGATGAGAGGAACAAATCCTCTGTGACCGGCCCCACCCTGTTCAGCAGGTTGGTAAAGGTTGAGACTGCAAAAGTGGCATAAGCTGTGGACAGTATAAACCGGATACCAAACTTCCACATACCCAGGATCAAAATAGGTACATTGATCAGGAAGATCCATGTACCCGTAGACACATCCGTCACACGGTTCAATATTACCGCAATACCGGTAACTCCGCCCGGCGCCAGGGAATTAGGGTCTAAAAGCAGGCTTACGGCTATGGCATAAATGAAAGAAGCCGCCGTGATGACGAGATAGTCCCACAATATTCTCTTCCCTGTCTTTTTCTTTTCATACAGGATTTCCTCCTCCTGCTCTCTGCTCATTGCCATATCTTTCCATTCCTCCTGCCAAATCTCAAATCCGGATATATGCACGGTTCCTCTTCCCAATTCTTTTTATCTTTCCATCCATACTGAAAGTGTAAATCCGCATATATAATATATGCGGATTTACACAGCAAAACTCATGATATTAAATATTTGTCCTTACCTGCTTGGGTTGATATCCTTCTTTTTCCAGCGCATCCATAATCTGCTTTTTATGCTCCGTCCCATAGGCCTCCAAAGTGATCCGCAGCTCCACGGCAGCATTTCTGTTGATGGAGACGAACTGGTTATGCTCCAGCTTGATCACGTTTCCGTTCACGTTTGCGATGATGCCGGATACCCTGCACAGCTCCCCCGGCTTATCGGGAAGCAATACGGAAACGGTAAAGATCCTGTCCCTCATGATCAGTCCCTGCTGGACTACGGAGGACATGGTGATCACATCCATGTTTCCGCCGCTTAAGATGGAGACGATCTTTTTGTCCTTCACGTTCAGATGCTTCAAGGCTGCCACCGCAAGCAGGCCTGAATTTTCAACCACCATTTTGTGGTTTTCCACCATATCCAGGAAAGCCACCACAAGCTCCTCGTCCTCCACGGTAATAATGTCATCCAGGTTCTGCTGAATGTAGGGGAAGAGCCTGGTCCCCGGTGTCTTAACCGCAGTGCCGTCTGCAATGGTGCTTACCTTGGGCAGCGTAGTGACTTTTCCCTCTTTTATGGATGCCTGCATACAGCTTGCGCCTGCAGGCTCCACACCGATCACTTTGATCTTGGGATTCAGCAGCTTCGCCAGGGTGGATACACCGGTGGCCAGGCCCCCGCCCCCTACAGGAACCAGAATGTATTCCACAAGGGGAAGCTCCTTAACGATCTCCATTGCAATGGTTCCCTGTCCCGTGGCTACCGCCAGGTCGTCAAAAGGATGGATAAAGGTATAACCGTGCTCCTCCGCCAGCTCATATGCCTTTGCACATGCTTCGTCATAAACATCGCCGTGAAGGACCACCTCCGCCCCATAACCCTTGGTACGATTTACTTTGATCAGGGGCGTTGTGGTAGGCATCACGATCGTTGCCTTTGCGCCGTAGCGCTGAGCCGCATAAGCGACTCCCTGGGCATGGTTGCCTGCAGAAGCCGTGATCAATCCCTTCCCCCGCTCTTCCTCCGTCAGGGTATTCATCTTGTAATAGGCCCCCCTTAACTTGTAAGCCCCGGTAAACTGCATGTTTTCCGGTTTCAGGTAAACCCTGTTCCCTGTTTGGGCGCTGAGGAAATCACTGTAGACCAGCTTAGTCTCCAAAGTCACCTTTTTAACGACCTCTGATGCCTCTTCAAACTTCTCCAACGTCAGCATTTGCTCTTCCATAGCTTCATCCTTCTTTCCTTATAGCTTTATCCATTATTTCAACCTTTTCGTTGGCTCCCATCACTGCTTCCCGGGGTTCTTAGCCGGTTTTATACAGGATTCGAAACTTACTGCCCTGCTGTGCCGCAGTTTTTCGGAAGCGCCATGGCTCATCCTGCCTCCAGGTT